>OFFN01000003.1_pt1 | contig 237004 bp, 194 predicted proteins | sample 1521381 | NCBI WGS metagenome assembly OFFN01 (sample SAMEA3504112, study PRJEB24116) | mouse gut metagenome | biome: mouse gut; feature: mouse-associated habitat; material: faeces | place: Denmark | collected 2011 | reverse complement strand
TCTCAATATTAAATCTAAAAAAGAGACTGCCTAACTTTGATTGTTAGACAGCCTCGTTTGTCATATGCCCGGCTTTCCTAAGGAATGCCGGTTTACTGCAGATGTCAATTAAGAATCATTGTCACACCATTCACGATATAAGCTCCTCCACGCAAAGAGCCCTTATTGAAAGATGCAGCTTCACCTTCAAAGACCTTCACGCCGGCAAGAGTGCAGACAGTGATGTTTCCTTCTGTCGGGAAAGAAGCAGGAGCATTGATTTCCTTCACGCCCGATTGACCATGAACAGGGTCAAATATTATAGGTCCATAGGCCGCATTATAATTGCTTCCGAAAATAGTGGCACTCGCTTCGGCTGCTGTCTCGGCATCGTTCCATGTATTGCCCTGGGCATATACCGTCTCTTTTGTCTGATTGCAGAAATCGCAAGCCACAACCTGACCTGAGGCAGTTGTATGCGTGTTGTTGCGGAAAATGTTGTTACCCGGATTATAATCATCGGACAGAGGGTCGTCAGTCTTGCCGAAATTTACAATCGAACTGCCCACGGAGCATGGTCCCCACTTGTTACCCTCCATGACGTTGCCCTCACCGTACACTTTGAGCGGAAGGGATTCGATTGGGCACTAAGCGATTCGAGCGTATAGGTTCTGCCGTCACCCGGTGTGGCATACTCAGCCGACATGGGGAACGCCACTGCCGACAATAACAAATGTACGTAAAAATTTTTCATCATAAATGGTTTTTAGTTAAAGCGAGTGAGAAATCAAACCATTGTGAGAATAAAACGTCATTTCACGACAAAACCGCATAGAATCATTGACAACCGGTTTATCATGTCTCACCTTTTCCACACGTCTAAACCGAAGCAAGATATCATAAAAAATTCCCACGTTCAGAAGTTTGCGGGCTTCTGAACGTGGGAATTTTTATAAATGGCTGGATTTCGCGACGCTACGCGCCTTGACTCATGATTCGGTCAACTCTCCGACCATGTCGGTCTGGAGATACTGTCTCACCTGATCTGGCGGTAATCCTTTGCCGAGAAGGTACATAAGTTTTGTGATTCCTGCTTCGACTGTCATATCGCTGCCCGATGTGACACCAAGGCGAGCCATCAGATCGCCGGTACGGTATCTCTTCTGCTCATCGCCACCATTGACACACTGAGTGATATTGAGCACTATAATGCCCTTTTTCACCGCATCGCCAAGTGCGTCGAGAAACCATTGTTCCGTCGGTGCGTTTCCGGCTCCGAACGTGCGGAGCACCACTGCCTTTATGCCCGGAGTTGACAGCTGCGCCTTGACCACATCCTGTGTGATACCGGGATATAAGAAAAGAACCAGGATGTTTGTGTCCATGGCATACTGTGGAGCCAGCGGCTCATTAACAACCGGCCTCAGAAGGTACGGTTTGTTGAATGTGAGGTGCAGGTCCATTGCTCCCAGATCCGGATAGTTATAGCTTTTGAAGGCATTGAAGTTGGTAGAGCTTTTCTTGGTGCTGCGGTTACCCCGCACAAGATGATTCTCGAACGAGATGACCACTTCCTGAATCATTGGCTCACCCGTTTCGGGATCTTTCTCAGCCGCAAGCTGAAGGGCTGTGATGAGATTCTCAGTACCATCCTGACGGGTGGCGCCGATAGGAAGCTGGGAGCCGGTGATGACCACCGGCTTGCGCAGATTCTCAAGCATGAAAGAGAGAGCGGAGGCCGTGTAGGCCATTGTGTCAGTACCATGCAGTATGACAAATCCGTCGTAGTCATCATAGTTGTCGGCTATTGCTTTCACAATCTGTCCCCAGTATGCGGGATTCATATTGCTTGAGTCGATAGGCTGCGGAAACTGATAATTTCCAATCTCATAACCGAGACGGCCAATCTTGGGCACGTTGTCGATAAGATGGTTGAAATCGAACGGCACAAGTTGATTCTGTGCATTCTCCACCATACCGATTGTGCCGCCGGTATATATGATGAAAATGCGGGGTTTTCTTGTTTCTGACATGATTTTATAATTTAAAAGGATCTTCCCGGCGGCAAACGGTTTGCACCAGTCAGTCGCCGGGAAGACCGTATGTTATTCATAATACTGTTTGTGGATACCGAATGTGAAGCCATTCTTCCTGAAAATCAGGCAGACAAACACTACGGCAGTCAGCACAAGGTCGAAGATGAACGGGAAGGTGTTATACAAGGCATGTCCGGTGTGTATTCCAAAGAGACCGCGTACAAAGTCTGTGATAAACGGGCAAACAACAATGGCGACATAATTGACAGCCAGTATAATGGCAAGTGCCATTGTAGAGCGGTTCTGCGTAGAGCACATCTCGGTAGCTTTATCGTAGATGATAGGCTGGCAGATGCCGTCGGTGATTCCGAGCAATGCTGACGCTATGCAGAAGACCCACATATCCTTGCAGAGCCAGAACAGGACGAAGCCGAGACCGAGCAATGCGATACTTACGATGTAGGTCCAGCTCTTCAACGACTTGAGCACCTGTGTCACAATCAGACCTGAGATAAAGAGCGCGAAGAAAAAGACAGCGGTGACAGTACCGACCTGCTGGGTAGACATGTGATATTCCTCCATCAGATAGGGCACATAATATGATACGGCCTCAGTCACGAATACCCAGAAAAAATATGTGATACAGAGCCATACCGAACGGCCGACATAGAAACCGTCGCGGACAGTCTGACCTTTGGTCGAGAAACCGTCGGCATCAACAGCGGGAAGAGCGGCAGCGGCAGCGGCCTTATGAACCACAGGGGCGGGAGCGGCCATGATGGCGCGGGCCTTTGTGTCAGACTTCGAGACAGCGACCGATTCAGAAGAAGCACCGGCAGTGGCTACTGCAGGAGCGGAATACAGATCCGATTTCGGGAGTTTGTTCATGAAAGGCATGAGAACCAAGGAAACAACCGGAATCAGATAAACCAGGAACGGAAGAGTGGTATTGACAGCTGCCAGCCAACCTACCACATAGGTGGCAACGACCACAGCAAGATTTCCGACTGCCGAGATGATACCCATCTGCTTCATGCGGTACTTTCCGACAAAGACATCGGCGATAAGACCGGTTGAGAAAGGCAACAGAAGACCGCAACCCACACCGAGCAGACAGCTGATGAGCAGCAGCCCGAGCATGGTCTTATCGAAAATGAAATAGAGAATGCCTGCGGCGAGGTAGATAATCAGACCCCACACGATGATGGCAATCTTGTGGTTGGATCGTGAAAGCTTGCCTGACAAAAGCACAAAAGGAATAATCAGAAGATTCGGGAGAATAGTCACAAGCTGAGCCATGAGCTGCGAGGCGTGAAACGCATCCTGCAACTTGCTCAACATAGGGGTGATTGCGAGACCCGGAAGGTCTACAGAGAGGGACAGCGACCAGATCGCTATGACTGCCATGAGATTGACAGGCCCTTTTCCAGTTTTGATTTGCATAAGTACAGATTTTTAGAGCCGGCGTTGGCGATGAGGCACGGCGCGGACATAGTGGAACATTTTATTGCATGATCTCAGTTTACGGCTGACGCAAGTACTTGGACAGTTGTCAGCGTTACACAGGTGCAATCGTTGCGTCAGTCAGTGATTTCGACCTGATCTCCGTTGAACACTCCGAGTCCGAGCTTGTTCATGATTGCTTTCACCGCAGCCTGAGCCTTTACTGAATTGCCGGCTACATCAAGTGGCGGTGCGAAAGCTGCAACACCGAATACCCCGGGTAGAACTCCGAGCACTCCCCCGCCAACTCCACTCTTGGCCGGTATGCCGGAAGTGTAGAGCCAGTCGCCTGTATGCTGATAGAATCCGACGGAGGATATGAGCGTTGTAATCTTGGGTGCGAGAGACTCGTCGAAAACCTGTTTTTTTGTCACGGGATTGAAACCCTTGTTGGCGATGGTGGCCGCACAAACAGAAAGCTGCTGCGCCGTGATGCCTACAGAGCACTGACGCGTGTATAGATCAAGACTCATGTCGGGGTCATCATAGATACGGTTGTAGTCACGGAGGAGCCAGGTGATGGCACGGTTGTTGAAATTTGTCGCACTCTCGCTCTTGTAGAGTTCATCAAGCAGAGGGGCCTCCGAACCGCAGAGATCGGTAAAATTGTTGATGATTTTCTGCCACTTTGCATCGGAGTCTCCCTTGGGTTCCACCATTGAACATGCCGAGATGGCACCGGCGTTGACAAGCGGTGTCGAAGGATGATCATTCTCCAGAAGAATAGCGAAAATGGAGTTGAAAGGAAGTCCGGTGGCATCGGCACCGATTTTCCGGAGCACTGCCTCGGCTCCACATTCCTTGAGAATAAGAATCGCAGTCAGCACTTTTGAGACGGATTCAATTCCGAACCGGTAATCCGTGTCGCCGAAATTGAATTGTTCACCATCCGGAAGAGTCAGACTCAGACCGAATAAATCGGGATTAATATTGGCAAGAAAGGGGATATAATCCGCATTCTTGCCTCCTGTCAGAGTTTTGGTTTCATTGTAGGCTTCTTCAACAGCCTGCCGGACCATGTTTTTTGTGAGTGTCTTTTTCATAGCATGACAAATAAATGTGAATAGAATCAAACAGACGCCGTTCATAGTGAATAGAACAGCCGGATGTTGCATCAAAGAGTCCTGCGGAATAGATAGTGCGCCCGGGGGATTCCCCTTTCTACCCTAAACAAATGAAACAGGAAATGGGTCATACAACACCTCTCCATAATACAAAGCACTCAGCACTATACAAAAAATAAGGTGTGCCGTGGGGCACACCTTATTCAGATGATATATGGTTCAGATTACTTTACGAGAACCTTTGAAGAAACACCGTCAGCGTTAACGATGTAAACACCTGTGCTGAGGCCTGTAGTTGCAACGCGGCGACCGTCGAGAGTGTAGACAGCCACATTGTTGGCACCATTGACAACGATGTCTCCGTTAACTACGCGGATGTCGATTGCCTGTGCATCGTCGGCAACCTCGTTGACACCTGAAACGTCAACATTTACCTCACGGGCGTTGACAATCTCTCCGGTAAGAGAGTTGACAATCATACCGACCACGCGATACTTGTCGCTTGTGACAGTTTTGATAGGAATGGTAGTGCTGTAGTCGTACTTGGTATTCTTCTCAATATTGACCGGCAGCGAATTCTTGATTCCGGGGTAGCTCTTGATTACACGGGGAACATCATCGTAAACAGTAGAAGCAGGGTCACGTTTTGATTCCCAGCCACCCATTGCGCCATAACTACCGCCAGCGTAATAGTTCACCTGATTATAAGGGCCTACGCCATCTTCTATCACAACGAAAGAAAGCTGATGATCAATCTCTGTGTCGATCGAGAACATTGCATAAGCATCTACGGTGATTCTGCTGTTATCCTCATTGGGAGTCACTTCCATGTCAAGCTCGCAATATGCGGGATAAGACTTGAAGTAGTTGTATATTGCCTTATAGAAAGTGTCGTTTGTACCGTTGGGGTTAGTGTAATAATAACGGTTTGTCACAGCACCCGGGAAACCGGAGATATAGGCGTTAATGAAACCCAGATAACCTGACAGCTGCATTTTATCGGTATAACCGTTATAGTTTTTATGAACTGCAATACGAATCCAGTCAGGATATTTCTCCTTAAGATACTCCATCATCACAATTCCACGGGGACAGAATCCGCAACCTACACTGGTTCCTTCCTCAATGACAGGGATACGCTCATATCCGGATGCATAGGTATAATATGCAGCAGTCATTTCCTCCGGCTTGAACGCATCGGCACCGTTGAATTTTGTAGCAGAACCGGTGAGAGTGAAGATACCTTCCATTGGGTTCGGCACTTCTGTAACAGTCACCGTACCTGTAGCTCCCGGAGCAATAGGTTTGGCAAGGGTAACCATCTGTTCGTAGAAAGCGCCATTGCTTACAACGGTCTTTGTGTCAACAGTGGTGAGAGGTGTTCTACCAAGGTTGCGGACAGTAAGGTCGTAAGAAACTGTCTCACCGAACTTGAAATAACGCTCAACATCGATATAAGTCTGAATCGCCACATCTGAACGCAAGTTGGAAATCTGGGCAGACATGGGATTAGAGCCAACCTGGTCAGCATAATTGTGATACTGGGGCATTTCAGTATCTGTAGCCTGGAGGGCCACAAGATTTGTCTGCGCATCGGTAGGAACGTAGTCTACCGGCAGATAATAGTATTTGCTGAGGATGGTCGCACTTGTGGGAAGCTGCTGTCTGTAACCCACATACACCGACTTGTCTCCACTGATAGTGAAAGGTGTGGAGAGCGGAACAAGAGTGGAAGTAAGTCCCTTGGAGCTCAGCTTGCCTTCATGTAGGGTCGGGAAAACATTCAGATCCTCAGTGACGAACACCTCCACCTTAGTAACAGGGTTAAGGTTAGTTGCGTTGGTACTTGAAGTGACATTCACACCTGTGATGGTTGCTCCTGCAAACATAGCGGCATCCTCAGCCGGAATCTCAAACGCATAGTAGATATAGTAACCGGCCAGGGCAGTGTCCCCGAACGTGGTTGCAGTGGCAACTTCATCGCCATAACCGAATGAGATGCTGACATCGTCACCCTCTGCGTTGGCACGCACATTGGCCGCCTGCGATGCCTCTCCCGGAACCGCGAGGGGACCCTGGATGAAACCTGCCGGAGCCTCAGTCAGCTTTCCGGCATTCCTGGTCGTGCCTTTCAGTGCTCCGAAAGACACGCCCGTTGTCAGCGCGAGGGCTGACAATAGAAGTAATGATTTCTTCATATTTGTGATTATTAAAAGTATTTCCCTTGTACAAATGCGGCTATAATTGTATATCCACACAAATTGTTACTCTTGCAAATTAAAGCATTTTGCAGCAGATTTGCAAATTTTTAGAATATTTTTTATGAATTAAAATATGCAGAATGCAAATCAGAGCCGCAGGCTTCCATAAACTTTTCCGCAAGTAGCCTGGAAACGGAACCGGGCCGAGTGCTCACAAGCGACAGAATTTCTGACGCAGGGTGCCAGCCGGCTGAATCGACCTCTTGCGACAGGCTCAAGTTCCTATCCGTAGTATGCGCAAAAAAACCAATCATAAGCATATTCTTCTTTGCAAACCAACTGGTGAGTTGGAGCGACAGAGAATCAACCTGCAAACCTGTTTCTTCAAGTATCTCGCGGCGCGCGCATTGCTCGGCACTTTCTCCGGGAGTGATATAACCTGACACAAGATTATGGAACTCTGTGGAGATATAGTTCTGCCTGAGAAGCAACACCTCTCCCCTGTCGTTGTAGACAAGAGCTATGATTGCTGACGGGAAAAGAGGAAACCAAGGACGTCCGCACGAATCACACCATGGCACCCCGAGGTCATCACCGAGGTCACGCGACGTGAGCCGTGCACCGCAATCTGGACAAAACCGGAACCGAAGTTTAGCCGCTCCGTCTGAATTATCATTTGACATATTCCGAACAGTTTGTTTTATTCGGAACAAAATTAACAAAAATCGGGCGCATATACCCAACCGCTCCTATATTTTTTGTAATTTTGCATCTCAAAAACAACAATTAGCACTTATGGGCAAAAATACAAAGTCGAAAGAGGGCTGGAGGCTTGTGACTGGGGTAATGATGTCGGCTGTGGCATTGTTCTGCATAGGAGGATGTGCGGCCGAATTCAACTATCTTATAACACCCTGGTGGATACCCGTCGTGATAGTTCTGGCAATCTCTGTGCCACTCGCTCTGCCAATGCGCGGGCTGTGGCAATGGCTGACGGGAAAACAGAACGTCGCGTTAAACATGATATGTCACCTTGTATTCACGTTTCCACTTCTGCTTTGCACGGCTCTGACTGTAAACCTCCTAACAGCCGATAAAAATCCTGTCAATACAAAAGCGGTTGTTGAAAAGGTTTACACAGAGACCCGCTATCATACAAAACGTGTTAGCCGCAAGGTCTACACCCGCGGGGCACCCTACACAGTCTATTGCGTCGAGATTCAATTTCCCGAGGGGAAGAAACGACACTTCGATATAAAAAAGAAAGTCTACAACCGATTGTCGAAAGGAGACACGGTATCGGTAGATATAAAGAAAGGGGCACTCGGGATGAGAATGTTCAACGGCTCAGAGATGCAACTTCCCGAAACTGCGACTCCGGAACAAAAGAAAGAGACCCGCCACCAGCGGATGAGAAGAAAATATCAGGAGCATATGGAGAAAATCCGCAACATCCACAACCACGAAGGACAACAGTCTCAGAACGCCAATAACTAACTATAATGAGCAAAAACAGAGAGAAAAAAGTGGTTCTTGTGACAGGAGCCACCGGGGTGATGGGATTCGAGACTCTTAAAGAGCTGTCACAACGTCTTGACAGGTTCGATATAAGGCTCTTGGTACGCCCGAGCAAAAAGAACCGCAAAAAACTTGCCCCATACCTGTCGATGGAGGAAATAACCACGATATGGGGCGACCTTACACGAGCCGGAGATGTGGAGAAAGCGCTGGGCAATGCCGACATAGTGCTGCATATCGGAGGAATGGTGTCACCATTGGCCGACCACTACCCTGACCTGGCAATGAAAGTCAACACAGGCGCTGTCACAAATATTGTCAACGCCATAAAACGCAGGCCCGACGCCGACAACGTCCGGCTCGTTTATATAGGCAGCGTGGCCCAGACATCGCACCGCTTCGAACCTCATCACTGGGGACGTACTGGCGACCCGATTATGGCCGGAGTATACGACTATTACGGTATCTCTAAAATCAAGGCGGAAAGGATAGTGGCAGAGTCAGGACTGAAACACTGGGTCAGCCTGCGTCAATCAGGAATACTTCACCGTGGTCTTATTTTCAACGGGTCGGATCCGATTTCGTTTCATGTACCCCTGCGCGGTGTCCTGGAATGGGCAACGGTAGAGGACTCAGCGAGGCTGATGGCCAACATATGCGAAGATGGGGTGCCCGAGTCGTTCTGGCGCAATTTCTACAACATCGGCAGCGGCAAGGAATTCCGGTTGACCAACTACCGGTTCGAGCAACTGCTGATGACCGCGCTTGGTTGTCCACCGCCCGAAAAGGTCTTCGAGCCAAACTGGTTCGCCACACGCAACTTTCATGGTGAATGGTATGAGGACTCCGACAAACTAGAGGAGATTGTTCCATTCCGCGAAAAGATAACGGCAGAGGATTATTTCAAGAGGTTGGCGGCGGGAATGCCATGGTGGATCAATCTTACACCGCTTGCACCCGCGCGGCTGATCAAATTCGGCATGAAGCAGGTTGCCCTCACCAAGGGCCTCGGCACTCTCGACTGGCTCAGGCGCGAGGACTGCGAGCAGAAAATACGGGCATTTTTCGGAAGCCGCGAAGCCTGGAGCAAGATTCCGGGGTGGGAAGAATTTGACACCACTCCCCCCTCGGATGTACCGATTCGCCTCGACCATGGTTATGATGAAAATAAGCCCGCAGAAGAATTAGGAATTGATGATATGCGTGGGGCGGCAGCTTTCAGGGGAGGGAAGTGTCTGTCTGACTCAATGACCATGGGCGACCTTGACTCACCGCTTGAATGGGAATGCGCTTTCGGGCACAGGTTCAGAGCCACGCCACGTACTGTGCTCAAGGGTGGGCACTGGTGCCCCGAATGTCTGCCGGCACCGTGGAATTATGACGAGGAGGCCCGACGCAATCCTTTTATGGCGCAGGTCTGGCATGACAGCCACAACCCCGACGAGAATGAGGTCTACGAGTGAGCGCCGGCTCTGAATGAGGTAAAAAAAGACAGTCACGATTTCTGAAGAAATCGTGACTGTCTTTTTTCACCGTAAGGCTATTTATAGGCGGTCTTATAGGTCTTATAGGTCTTATAGGACCTATGGGGCTTATAGGCCAAATTCTGTTAGATTACCGAGCGGATTATACCGCGGCCCGAGTTGGTGACGAAGTCTACAATCTCGGTGCGGAACTCCGACTCAGGAAGCGTGTCGAGGATTACCTTGACTGCGTTTGTCACGTTGAGGTCGCTCAGGTAGAGGATGCGGTAGATGTCGCTAATCTGTTTGATTTCCTCGTCGGTAAAGTGGTTGCGATGGAGACCGACAGAGTTGAGACCAACGTATGAGATAGGCTCACGGGCAGCCTTGACAAAGGGAGGGATGTCTTTGTTGACAAGAGCACCACCCTGAAGCATGATGTTGCGACCAAGGTGACAGAACTGGTGAATAAGGCTACCACCGCCGATAACCGCTGCATCGTCAACCTGGACTTCACCTGCAAGCTGACAGGCATTCGACATAATCACACGGTCGCCGATACGGCAGTCGTGTGCGATATGGTTGTAAGCCATGATAAGACAGTTCTTGCCGACAACGGTCTTGCCCTTCGACGCTGTACCACGGTTCACAGTCACACACTCACGCAGAGTGGTTCCGTCACCTACGTAAGCGAAAGTCTCCTCACCATGGAACTTCAGGTCCTGAGGTATGGCGGAGATTACGGCACCGGGGAAAATGGTCACGCCACTTCCGATACGTGCACCGGGGAAAATGGTCACGTTACCGTAGATGACACAGTTGTCGCCTATCTCCACATTTTCATAGATGGTGGAGAAATCACCTATCTGGACGTTGTTTCCGATTTTGGCGTCCGGACTTACCTTATAGAAATTGCTCATAACTGTAGCAGTGAAGGTTACTTGTTCTTGATGATTTGAGCCATGAACTCAGCCTCGCAGACAATCTTCTCGCCGACGAAAGCATAGCCTTTGACAATCGCGCAACCGCGACGGATCTCTGTCATGAGAGACACGTTCATGAGCAGCGTGTTGCCGGGAACGACTTTCTGGCGGAACTTCACATTGTCAATCTTGAGGAAGTAGGTGGAATATTTCTCCGGCTCCTCAAGGAAGTTGAGCACCAGCACACCGGCAGCCTGGGCCATAGCCTCGACCTGAAGCACGCCCGGCATGACAGGTTCCTGCGGGAAGTGGCCGGGGAAGAAAGGCTCGTTGACAGTTACATTCTTCACAGCCACGATGTGCTTCTTGTCAATCTCGATCACCTTGTCGATGAGCAGGAAGGGATAACGGTGCGGTATGAGGTTGCGGATGCCGTTCACGTCGATGATAGGCGGGATGTTGGGATTATAGACCGGAGCCTGAATCTCGGTGTGCTTCACCTCATGACGCACGAGACGTGTGAACTTGTTGTTGACAGTATGTCCCGGACGGATAGCCACTACCCTTCCCTTGATAGGACGGCCGATAAGGGCGAGGTCACCGATAACGTCCATAATCTTATGGCGTGCCGGCTCGTTGTCCCACACGAGAGGTTTGGGGTTGATGTATCCGAGCTGATTGATCTGCATGTGGGGAACATTCATGACATCGCAGATATGGTCGATACGCTCCTGAGGAACCTTCTCATCGTAAATCACGATGGCATTGTCGAGATCGCCGCCCTTTATAAGGTTCGCCTCGACAAGCTGCTCAATCTCACGCACGAAGACGAATGTGCGGGCGTTGGCAACCTCCTGTTTGAACTCGGCGAGATCGTCGAGCACCGCGAACTGATTGGGCAGCACAGCCGAGTTATACTCAACCATGCACTCCACACTGAAACCGTCGTCCGGATATATCGTGAGCGTCGAGCCAGACTCCTCATCCTTGAACTGAGTCTTCTCCTTGATTATATAGAAGTCCTTGTCAGCGTTCTGCTCGGCAAGACCCACAGCCTCAATTTTCTCGACATACTCGATAGCGCTGCCGTCGAGTATGGGGAGTTCCGGGCCGTTGACATCAATTATACAGTTGTCTATGCCGGCAGCATAGAGAGCTGCCATGGCATGTTCGATTGTGCTTACCACGTCGCCCTTGCGGTTGCCCACCACGGTGCCGCGGCGCGTATCGACCACATTCTCCGCAATAGCATCGATGGTCGGTTCACCCTCAAGGTCCACACGACGGAACTTATAACCCGTGTTCTCAGGCGCGGGTCTGAACACCGCCTCGATCTGGAGACCTGAATGGAGTCCTTTGCCGCTGACGGTGAATGAATCGTTCAGAGTTAGCTGTTTCATATGTTATTTCTTATTTTTTCTTGAATAGGTCAGGAAGCCTGTTGAGATAAACCTGAGTGCGTGCGAACTTCATGGCATCGACCGCCGGGTATCCGATAAGGCGGTTTCCGTCGCCCACATTGTTGGGTATGCCTGACTGGGCGCCGAATTCGTTGCGGTCGCCGACTTTGATATGTCCTGCGAAACCGCACTGGCCACCGACCATGTTGTGCGAGCCAATCTTAGTTGAGCCCGCGATTCCTGTCTGAGCGGCAAACACGTTATGCTCGCCGAGCACGACATTATGTGCCACCTGGATAAGATTGTCAAGCTTGGTGCCACGGCCTATGCGAGTGCAGCCGAATGTAGCGCGGTCTACAGTAGTGTTGGCTCCAATCTCGACATCATCTTCAATAATGACGTTACCGATCTGGGCAATCTTCTCGTAAGAGCCGTCGGGAAGCGGAGCGAAGCCAAAACCGTCTGCTCCGATCACGGCACCGCTGTGGATTATGCAACGGTTGCCAATCTCGCAACCCTCGTAAATGCGGACACCGGAACGGATCACAGAGTCATCCCCTATCACAACGCCGTCGCCGACGTAAGCCTGAGGATAAATCTTGACATTGCGACCAAGACGCACACCTTTACCTATATAAGCGAAAGCGCCGATATATGCACCTTCAGGAATCTCAACACCTTCGGAGACATATGCAGGCTGTTCAATGCCTACCGGCTTGGGCTTCTGCGACTCGAACGCCGCCAGAAGATTGGCGACAGCCACGTAAGGGTCATCGACACGCACGAGCACCGGACCACCCGGTTCGGGCGAAGGCATGTCGCGGCTCACAAGAAGAACCGAGGCCTTGGTCGAGTTGAGGAAATGCGCGTACTTAGGGTTGGCTATAAACGAGATGTCACCCGGTTTTGCCTCCTCAATCTTGGCAAAACCCTTGATCTCAATATTTTCGTCACCCTCCACATTGCCGCCGGTCATAGAGGCGATCAGGAGCGGAGTTACTTTCATCGATGATTATTTTATCGGTTATACTGGCACGCGAACGACACGGGCTTAGGTGCCCGTGTCGAGACGCGCTTTCAAAATTACGGGCAAAGTTAGAAATTTTTCGTGACAAATCCTAATTACAGCCCATGAACTTGCTATTTTTTGATACGGTCAGAAAATTTACACAATAATTATAAGGGATAGTCCGAAAAAATTAGTAAATTTGCAGGGTAAAGTATCTGTTCAAATGAACAAACTATTTCAAGGCTTTAATTTGGGCAGTTGCTTAACATCAAACAAACAACAATTAACAAAGACGTAATAACCTAAAACTAACACTTCAATGAAAATTTCACACATTGAACACATCGGCATAGCTGTTCCCAATCTTGAGGAGGCTATCAAGTATTACGAGACAGTGCTTGGCCTGAAATGCTACAAGCAGGAAGTAGTAGAGGATCAGAAAGTGACAACAGCTTTCTTCCAGGTGGGCGACACAAAGATCGAGCTTCTTGAGGCTACCTGCCCCGAGAGCACAATCGCCAAGTTCATCGAGAAGAACGGCGGCCGCGGCGGTATGCACCACATGGCGTTCGCTGTTGAAGATGGCGTGGCCAACGCACTTGAGGAGGTTCAGGAGAAGGGCGTGAAAGTGATCGACAAGGCTCCCCGTGGCGGTGCCGACGGTCTTCAGATCGCGTTCCTGCACCCGAAATCGACAGAGGCTGTTCTGACAGAGCTCTGCGAGGATCCCCGCAAAAAATAAGTAAAAACAACAAACACGCGCCGCCGGGTTCCCCCTGACGGCGCATTAAATTACAATAACGACTAAAAAATGAGCAAACAGGAAGAAAAGATCAGCCAGCTTATCGAGAAGCGTGCCCAGGCACGTCTCGGCGGCGGCGAGAAAGCGATAGAGAAACAGCACGCACGCGGCAAATACACCGCACGCGAGCGTATCGCCATGCTGCTTGACGAGGGCAGCTTCGAGGAACTCGACATGTTCGTGACACACCGCTGCACTAACTTCGGCCAGGATAAGAAACACATCCTCGGCGACGGCGTGGTGACAGGTTTCGGTACAATCGACGGCCGTCTGGTCTATGTTTTCGCACAGGACTTCACCGTGTTCGGAGGTTCACTCTCCGAGACCATGGCCCAGAAGATCTGCAAGGTTATGGATCTCGCCATGAAGATGGGCGCTCCCGTTATCGGTCTCAATGACTCGGGTGGCGCACGTATCCAGGAGGGTATCAACGCACTCGCAGGATATTCGGAGATTTTCCAGCGCAACATCATGGCATCGGGTGTCATTCCCCAGATCTCAGCCATCATGGGTCCCTGCGCGGGTGGTGCCGTATACAGCCCCGCTCTGACAGACTTCACCATCATGACAAAGGGTCTGAGCTACATGTTCCTCACCGGCCCGTCGGTTGTGAAGACCGTCACAGGCGAGGATGTGAGCCAGGAACAGCTCGGCGGCGCATCGGTACACTCCACAAAGAGCGGTGTGACACACTTCGCGGCTGAAAGCGAGGAAGATGCCCTCCAGCTCGTGCGCAAGCTCATGAGCTACATCCCGCAGAACAACATGGAGGAGACTCCGCTCGTTGACTGCAAGGATCCGATCGACCGTCTTGAGGACAAGCTCAACGACATCATTCCCGACAACCCGAAGCAGAGCTACGACATGTACGAGGTCATCGGCTCGATTGTCGATAACGGAGAGTTCCTTGAGGTGTCGAAAGATTTCGCAAAGAACATCATCATCGGTTTCGCACGCTTCAACGGCCAGGCTGTAGGTGTGGTAGCCAACCAGCCTAAGATTCTCGCAGGCGTGCTCGACTCGAACGCATCGCGCAAGGGCGCACGCTTCGTACGTTTCTGCGACGCATTCAACATTCCGTTGGTGACTCTCGTTGACGTACCGGGCTTCCTTCCCGGCACTGGCCAGGAGTACAACGGTGTCATCCTGCACGGTGCGAAACTTCTCTACGCATACGGAGAGGCCACAGTACCCAAGGTGACAGTCACACTGCGCAAGAGCTACGGCGGTAGCCACATCGTGATGAGCTGCAAGCAGCTCCGCGGCGACATGAACTACGCATGGCCTTCAGCTGAGATCGCCGTGATGGGTGCCGAGGGTGCCGTAGGCGTGCTCTATGCCAAGGATGCCAAGACTGCCGAGAACCCCAAGGAGTTCATCAAGATGAAAGAGGATGAATACCGCGACCTGTTCGCCAACCCGTACCAGGCAGCCAAATATGGCTATATCGACGATGTCATCGAACCGCGCAACACACGTTTCCGCGTGATCAAGGCCCTCAACATGCTCGCTACCAAGAAGCAGACGAACCCGGCCAAGAAACATGGCAACATACCTCTTTAATATACGCGCAAGATGCGAAAATCTATAATAATCAGTGCGGCACTCGGCGTGGCGCTGCTGGCGGTGACGCCGGCAGCAGCCACGGCGGCTGCCTCGCCACAACAGGAGTATACCGAAGTCTCGGCACAGGGCGCACAGACCGAAGCCGTTGGCGACTGGACTCCGAGCGAGGAAGTCAACACAATCCAGGAAAGCGAGGTGACTCGCAGGATGATTCAGGCCGAGAAAGCCCGCAACGCGGCCGAAAACGACAAATACGGAGGCGCGATTACCCTTATAGCAATGTCAATAGTGCTGTCGGCACTTATTATTCTCAGCTTACTGTTCCTGATTTTCGGTAAGATTTCATCGTCATTCCAGAAACACCGCAAGCGTCAGGCTCACGGTGTGAGCGTGGAAAATGCAGAAGAGCATCATGAAGAACTTGACTCCGGTGAGGTCATAGCTGCGATAAGCATGGCACTCGCCGAACATGAAGGACTCGGCCACGACATGGAGGATACCATCCTGACCATCCGCCGTATGCGCAAGGCATACTCACCATGGAACTCGAAGATTTACAATCTCCGCGCCGTGCCTGAACATGTACGGACCAAGCCATCGGGACTCAGCAACAAGTAACAATTACCCCAACCAACTTCCATTGCAAAAAATGAAAGAATACAAGTATAAAATCAACGGAATGAAGTTCACGGTGGCCGTCGGCGACATCCTGGACAATGAAGTGACCGTAGAGGTCAACGGTGTTCCGTACAAAGTGGAGCTTGACAAGAAGGCTCCACAGAAACCTGCCCTCAGCCAGTCAGGACATACAAACCATGGTCCCGCCACTGTCACTACATCGAAACCCGCTCCGAAACCGGTAGTGGCCGGCAACGCAGAGGCTGTGAAAAGCCCGCTTCCAGGCACAGTGAACAGCATTACCGTGAAAGTCGGCGATGTTGTCAATGCCGGAGACAAGGTAGGTGTGCTCGAAGCCATGAAGATGGAAAACGATATCCGCACCGCCAAGGGTGGAACCGTAAAGCAAATACTGGTGAACGTCGGCGACGCTATCCTTGAGGGAACCGACATCATGATAATCGAATAGTCCCATGGTGTTGCTCGACGGTTACTCGTTCGGGGATTTCATGACCCGGACGATATCTGAATTCTGGAAATTCACCGGCTTCTACAATTGCGAGTGGGAGAATTTGGTGATGCTGGCAGTAGGCATTTTCTTTGTCTGGCTGGCCATAAAGAAAAACTTTGAGCCGCTGCTGCTCGTGCCGATCGGTTTCGGTATGCTTATCGGAAACATTCCGTTCCAGTCGGGAATGGAAATCGGTATCTACGAGGAGGGTTCCGTGCTCAACATTCTCTACAACGGTGTGGAGCGCGGATGGTACCCGCCGCTGATTTTCCTCGGCATCGGTGCCATGACCGACTTCTCCGCACTGCTTGCCAACCCGAAACTGATGATTATCGGCGCTTGCGCGCAGTTCGGTATATTCGGTGCCTACATGCTCGCGCTGCTCTGTGGTTTCGACCCTCTGTCGGCAGGCTGTGTGGCCATCATCGGCGGTGCTGACGGTCCGACGGCCATCTTCACCACATCGAAGCTCAACCCGAACCTGCTGGGAGCTGTCGCGGTATCAGCCTACTCATATATGGCTCTTATTCCGCTCATCCAGCCACCGCTGATGCGTCTGTTCACTACAAAGAAGGAACGTCTGATAAAGATGAAACCTGCCCGTGTAGTGAGCCAGAACGAGAAAATCATCTTCCCGGTGGTGGGTCTTCTGCTCACCTGCTTTGTAGTGCCTTCGGGCATTCCTCTGCTCGGCATGCTCTTCTTCGGCAATCTGCTCCGCGAGAGCGGCGTGACCACACGTCTGGCCAAGACCGCAAGCAATGCCATGACCGACATCGTGACAATTCTTCTCGGTCTGACGGTGGGAGCATCGACACAGGCTGACAAGTTTCTTACAGTCGATACGCTCCTGATTTTCGGTCTCGGTTTTGTTGCGTTCATCATCGCATCGAGCGCAGGTGTGCTTTCGGTTAAGATTTTCAACCTGTTCCTCAGACCGGGCAAGAAAATCAACCCGCTCATCGGTAACGCCGGTGTATCGGCAGTGCCTATGGCAGCACGAATCTCGAACAACCTTGGTCTGGAATATGACCCTTCAAACTACCTGCTGATGCACGCCATGGGTCCGAATGTGGCCGGCGTGATCGGTTCGGCAGTTGCAGCCGGTGTGCTTCTAAGCTTCCTCGGTTGATACCGGGGATTAAGGCAGAAGCATCTGCCACGATACAAAATCTATTCTATCTAACAGGCAAGAATCCTCGCGCCCCCGAAAGGGGAAACGGGATTTTTGCCTGTTTGTCGGATAGAGTAAATACCTTTCAGTTTAAGAAACTTTAAATAAAGTGCAAAAAAAGTTCACAACTCATAAAACCATTGACCCCCCGATGGGGTTATATTAGTGAAAACGTAGCGGGTTTACGACACGTGAAAAGGGGTTTTGAACTTCTAATCTATCTGCCAGCCGCTGGCTACATCTTGAATTCGATATGATTACACAGGAAGTTATCAGCGAAATTTATAAAAGCTACAACAAGCCGTGCAAGAATGAGGAGGAACTCAATCTGCCCTACTTTGTTGAGTTGCTCAGTCCGTTCCATAAGCTGTCATTGCTCGATGACGAAGTTATTGTGGAGGGGCTTGACGAGTTCAGTCCGTTCAAGCGTTTCCTGAAGCGAGGTCTCTTCGCGGTGCTTGAATTTGACCGTAACGTCGCGTTTGTTTTCAAGGCACATATATTATTCTTCAGCAAACTCGACAAGAACCTGTCGGTACATTTCCGTCCAGCGGAGAAACGGTCGTTTCTGGACCGTTTGTTCGGCAAGGATGATTGACCGCTACCCTTCCCCATGTTCCGGTTGACAACCGGAAAAATGCACGGGCCTTATCCTGAATCAGGATAAGGCCCGTGCATTTTTCCGGCCGGAGAGGCACCCGCGACGATTACATGTCGCTGAGGATATCGAATCCGTCTTCAAGATCCTCCTCATTGAAGGCACCCTGATCGATAGGATCGATGTCCATATCCTCAATAGAGGCCTGCGAAGCCTTCGCATCGATTGTCTTGTCAAACTCAGCCATGTCTATAATCTGAGCCGGAGCCTTGCCACGCTTTATGGTGCAGATGGGCTCGACAAGATTGCGCGAGGGTATCATTTCCTTAAGCTCCATGAAGAACGAGCGCTCGGTGAAATAGTCAAACACGAACGAGAGTTTCTGACCCTCATCCTCGATAAGCTCGCTGAGCGGCGTGCTCTCCATGAGCCAAAGGTCCTGGTCGCTTGCGGAGGTACCCATATCCTCAAGGGTTATCTCCTCTTCGCGCTCCCACTCATCGTTGCAAAGGAAGAACGAGTCGAGTTCATCTTTCGTGTAGTTGACGCTTTCGAGAATCGCGTTGCGCAACTGTAGAAACGTATTTTCAGAATCAATTTCGATTTCGCGGCTGAAGTTGCTCACTTCATCGCTTACGAGTTTAAACCTATATACCATTTTTTATTCTTAATGAATCTTAGAACCAAACTGTGTTTTACTCCGGAACACCCTTGTCGAACAGGCTCGGATGGCCCTGAGGAAAAACATTGCGAATTTAATGCACTTTCGCTATATGTGCAATAGGAAAAGCAATTTTCTTGAAAAATTTTTTGTGTGACCTTGCCTATATGGGGCGAGAGTAGCAATTATGGCGCAAAAAAAGGCGGAAACCTCATCTGGTTTCCGTCTCTTTTGTCCGGATGTATGCTCTTCCCGACACACGTCTGCCATTGGCAGCGGCGCGGTGCGGATTGAAAATTACTTGTTCTGGTTGAGAAGTCCGTATTTGCGGAACACTTTCTCGATGGCCTCAAGCGAACGCTCCACCTGCTCCTTGGTATGGGTAGCCATGAGCGAGTAGCGTATGAGCGTATCGTGGGGCGCGACCGCCGGAGTGACCACGGGGTTGACAAACACACCCTCGTCGAGCAGGTCGCGGGTCACGTGGAATGTCTTGTAGTCATCGCGGATGAAGAGCGGGATGATAGGCGTGGATGTGTGACCTATCTCGCAACCCATTGCCCGGAAGTTGTCGAGGGCAAAGTGGGTGATTTCCCAAAGATGCTCCTGACGTTCCGGCTCGGCGAGAATGATGTCGAGCGCAGCGTTGACAGCTGCAGTCGATGCCGGGGTGATTGAAGCTGTGAATATATATGAGCGCGAGTGGTGACGCAGATAATTGGTCACGACCTTGTCGGCTGCTATGAAACCACCGAGAGATGCGAGCGACTTCGAGAACGTACCCATTATGAGGTCTACGTCGTCCTGAACGCCGAAGTGGAAGCATGTGCCACGGCCCCCCTCTCCGAACACTCCGAGGCCATGAGCCTCATCGACCATGACGGCCGCATTGTATTGCTTGGCGAGACGTGTTATCTCAGGCAGATTCGCCACGTCACCCTCCATGGAGAACACACCGTCAGTGACAATGAGCTTCACCTTGTCGGGGTCGCACTTGCGGAGCTGTGTCTCAAGCGAAGACATGTCGTTATGGCGATATTTCAGGTAGTTGGAAAACGACAGACGGCGACCCTCGATGATCGAGGCATGATCCTGTTCGTCAAGTATCACATAATCCTCACGGCCTGTGAGAATTGACACGACACCGAGGTTCACGCCAAAACCTGTGGAGTAGAGCATGGCATCCTCCTTGCCGACATAATCTGCAAGACGTGCCTCAAGGTCCTTGTGGATGGTCAGTGTGCCGTTCAGAAACGGAGAACCGGCGAGACCTGTACCATATTTTCTGGTGGCCTCGACCGCGGCCTCGATTACTTTCGGATGGTTGGTGAGACCCATGTAGCTGTTGGAGCCGAACATGAGCACCTTCTTGCCATTCATCATGACTTCTGTGTCCTGCTCGCTCGATATTGCTCGGAAGTAGGGATAAACACCGGCCGCCTTTGCCCGCTGCGGGGCATCGTAAGCCGAAAGTTTCTGTTGTAAGGGCTTCATATTTATATGGTCATTCTTTAAATAGGCTACAAAATTAATTAAAATCTGCGAGTTTTTAGGAATTTTAAGAGATTAATTTGCGGAAATGTCATAAATGGCACGGGTGTGGCACATGTCAAAGAGCTGATACCGGAAGCGTAGCAAACTGAGATACTGTTATTTACAAATAATTTTAAAATGATTGGGTATGCAATAATCCATTTAGCATGTAATTTGTTAATAAGATAGTGAGGGCTGAAGAACCAAGGTTCAACGCAGCACTCCCCCGGCACCCTGTTATAACACCTATTATAATAAAGGTGTCAAGACGATAGAAATATTAACAAATTAAATTATAAAAAGAATCATGGGAAAAATTATTGGTATAGACTTAGGAACCACCAACTCCTGCGTGGCAGTGCTCGAAGGCAAGGACCCTGTTGTCATCCCCAACAATGAAGGACGTAACACAACTCCGTCGGTAGTCGCATTTGTCGACGGCGGCGAAAGAAAAGTCGGTGATCCGGCAAAGCGTCAGGCTGTGACCAACCCGACGCGCACAATCTACTCGATCAAACGTTTCATGGGTGAGAAGTGTGACCAGGTGACTGACGAAATCAAGCGCGTGCCCTACAAAGTGGTATGCCAGAACGACATGCCCAAGGTCGATATCGACGGACGTGACTATACTCCGCAGGAAATCTCGGCTATGATTCTCCAGAAGATGAAGAAGACAGCCGAGGATTATCTCGGACAGCCGGTGACCGAGGCCATCATCACGGTCCCCGCATATTTTGACGACTCTCAGCGTCAGGCAACAAAAGACGCGGGTGAGATCGCAGGTCTGAAGGTTATGCGTATCATCAACGAGCCTACAGCAGCTGCCCTCGCCTATGGTCTCGACAAATCGACCAAGGAACAGAAAATCGCGGTCTTCGACCTCGGTGGCGGTACATTCGATATCTCCATCCTTGAGCTTGGCGACGGCGTGTTCGAGGTAAAATCAACCAACGGTGACACTCACCTCGGTGGTGATGACTTCGATAACGTAATCATCGACTGGCTCGCCGACGAGTTCAAGAAAGACGAGGGCGTGGACCTCCGTCAGGACCCGATGGCCATGCAGCGTCTGAAAGAGGCTGCCGAGAAAGCCAAGATCGAGCTTTCAAGCTCTACTTCAACTGAGATCAACCTCCCCTACATCACTGCTACAGCTTCAGGTCCGAAGCACCTCGTGAAGACTCTGAGCCGTGCTAAATTCGAGGCGCTCGCTTCGAAGCTCATCGATGCTGTTGCAATTCCTTGCCAGAACGCCCTCAAGGACGCAGGCATGACTGCAGGTGAGATTGACGAAGTTATCCTCGTGGGTGGTTCGACACGTATTCCGGCCATCCAGGCAAAGGTTAAGGAAATCTTCGGCAAGGAGCCTAACAAGGGTGTCAACCCCGACGAGGTCGTTGCAATCGGTGCTGCCATCCAGGGTGGTGTGCTCAGCGGCGATGTGAAGGATGTGCTTCTGCTTGACGTTGTGCCTCTCTCAATCGGTATCGAGACAATGGGTGGTGTGATGACCAAGCTGATCGACGCCAACACAACTATCCCGACCCGCAAGAGCGAGACATTCTCGACAGCTGCCGACAACCAGCCCGAGGTTACAATCCGCGTGCTTCAGGGTGAGCGTCCTATGGCAGCCGACGACAAGTTGCTCGGCGAGTTCAACCTCGGCGGAATCGCACCCGCACCGCGTGGTGTGCCTCAGATTGAGGTTACCTTCGAGGTAGACGCCAACGGTATTCTTAACGTTACTGCTAAGGACAAAGCTACCGGCAAGGAGCAGTCAATACGTATCGAGGCATCGAGCGGTCTGAGCGACAGCGAGATCCAGCGTATGCGCGACGAGGCCAAGGCAAACGAGGAGGCCGACAAGAAGGCTAAGGAACGTGCTGACAAACTCAACCACGCCGACTCTGTGATCTTCCAGACCGAGAAGCAGCTCAGCGAGCTTGGCGACAAGCTGCCTGCTGACAAGAAGGCCAATGTAGAGTCTGCCCTTGAGCGTCTGAAAGAGGTTCACAAGAACCAGCTCGTAGAGGATGTTGACTCTGCAGTCAAGGCAGTGACCGACGCATTCCAGGCAGCGGCACAGGACATCTACAATGCCCAGAACGCAGCCGGGGCAGGCGCACAGGCAGGTCCCCAGCCCGGAGCCGGAGCACCCCACAACGACGAGAAAGACGTAACCGACGTCGACTTCGAGGAAGTGAAGTAAACTGACATATAGAAAAGTATATTACGCAAAAAGAGAGAGACGCTTAGCGTCTCTCTCTTTTTGTTCAGGCATCTGTCTTTGCTTATGCCGAGATGATGACTTGGGTCATTTTGGCGGTCAGGCCGATGGGGTCAGCGGCGGGCATTGCGGTGAGTGCGGAAGAGGCCGGCTTTCTTTGATTTGGGGAATTCGGCTGCCGCACGGGTGTCGGGAGCGTCGCTGTATCCGTAGATGTAGGTGTTGTAATTGTCGCGCTCGCTGGCGATTGTTCCGTTTGCGTTGAGGTTGAACGTGAGGTTGGTTGTGTGGGTATAACCGTCATCATCGCTCTCTACAATCTTCGACGGAAGAAGCTCGGAACCTATGCCGAACAGGCCTGCACAAGCAAGAATGGTGTACTCAGACTCATCGAGGATGCTCTCGAACTGGGAAATTGTGGGCTGGAGATAACGGTTCTCCTGCAGATTGTATGTCAGGTCATACACCTCTTCCCATCTCTCTCTGTCGCCATCCTCATTTTCCTCTCCGCGCTGGGTGATGGTCATGAGATTACCGTTGCGCCAGCTGAGATCTACGGTATATTCCTCGGTATATTTTCCCGATTCGCCATCTTCATAGTCACGATAGCTTTCGGAAGAGGATATGTTCACTTTCACGAGATGACCGTCGCCATCGTATGAGAATGTAGCCTTGCCACTACCCTGCCAACGTTCGCCGTCGTCCTCGTAATCCCAATCCTGTGAAAGTTGCGAAATATAGCCGGCACCGTTGAAACGGACATTCATATCCCCGTATTCGTCATCATCGGAAAGATGGAGGATACCGTTACGGTAATCAATCTCTCCGTAGTCGCTCCGGCTACCGAAACGAGCCACGCGTCCCTCGCTGTCGTACTGTATGAGGGCATTGTTGATTGATGTGAGACGTGTGCCATCCATAACTACGGCACTTCCGCCGTTGCCGGGTTCATCGTTGTCGTCACCACATGAGGTGACAGCAGGTACCATTACGGCGCAGAGCGCGAAAGCGCCCGCCATGCGTAAAGTTTTTTTCATTGTTTTTATTTGGTTAATAATTCAACTTTCAAAAAATGTTGTATTTGCTGTGTGCATTACAGGTAATAGACAAGCAAAAACTTATAGTCCGCATGACAAAGTTACTGTTTTTATTCCGTAAATCAAAAAAATCGGCTATAAATCTTCGGAATAATTTTTTGATTTTGGTTTCTCGAAGTTTTGTCTTATTTTTGTAATCTATCTCGGCTCGCACATTGCGTGTCGAAGCCAGAAGTCTAAATCTGAATACACACCATGAATGAAATACTGAAAATTGAGCCTTATTCGGAGAAGACGGCGCGCGTGCGGATTCTTAATCCGGTAATCGCCGCCAAGTATGAACCGGGGCATTTCGTGATCGTGAAGTTCCGCACAGACGGTCACCGCATTCCATTCTCCATTATCGATGCCAACCGCGAGGAGGGATCTATTGACATCATTATACACAGGGCAGACGGACTGGATGAGATACTGTCCATGATAGAAGTAGGCGAAAGTCTTCCCGACTTGCTCGGGCCATTAGGACATCCGGCGGTAATAGAGCCGGAATCGCGCATACTTTTCTTCGGAGACGGTGCCGGAGTGGTTCCATTGCTTCCCCTGATACGTGCGGCGAAAGAGAAAGGCTGCAAGGTAAAGGCAGTATTGTCGGAACAGTCGTCTCGCACGCAATGCCTGCTCAACGAGATACAGCGTGACTGCGATGCGGTTGTAACCGTATCGGACGACAACATGCTTGAAAGCGCAATCAATTTCGTGGCCACAGAGCCAATCGACAAGGTGCTGATGTCAGGACCGACGCTGATGATGAAGCGCCTCGCCAACGAGACCAAGGAACGGGGCATTCCCGCCGAGTGCATACTCAACATGCTCATGATTGATGGAATCGGACTCTGCGGTATTTGCCGTGTAATTGTGGGCGGCGAGCGGAAACAGACATGTACGGATGGTCCTATTTTCGATGCGCACCAAGTTGACTTTGACCAGATGTTCAACCGTCAGAGATTATTCGTATGAACCAGAATTTCAAGACTGACAGAAGCGTGGAATGGCGTGTTGAGCTTCGCGCTGCCATGACTCCCAAGGAACGCACGGCGATACCTCGCGTAAAGATGCCGGAACTTGATGCAGATTACCGTGTCAGGACACAGCGTGAGGTAAACGAGGGCCTGAGCCTCGAACAGGCTGTGCTCGAAGCCACACGTTGCCTTGATTGTCCTGATCCGGGCTGCATAAAAGGATGTCCGGTGCACAATGATATTCCGGGATTTATAAAGAATATAGAACGCCGCGAATATCCCGAGGCCATCAAGGTGCTCAACCGCACGACGGTACTTCCGGCTGTTTGCGGTCGCGTATGTCCGCAGGAAAACCAGTGCGAGGCATCGTGCATCTACAATAAAATGAAGAAAGAGCCGGTGGCGATTGGCCATCTGGAACGTTTCGCGGCCGACTTCGAACGCCAGATCACAGGCTATGTGCCATCGGAACGGCGCAAGGCAGCTGAAGAGAGCCAGACCGACACACCGAGACAGTTCTACCCTATCAAGGTTGCTGTGGTCGGCAGTGGACCCTCGGGACTCGCGTTTGCCGGCGATATGTGCAGACGGGGATACGGTGTGACAGTATTCGAGGCACTGAGCCAGTTTGGCGGCGTGCTCAAGTATGGAATACCGGAATTCTGCCTTCCCAACGAGATTGTTGACCATGAGATAGGAAAGCTCCGCAAAATGGGTGTGGAATTCCGCAAAGACGCTCTTGTTGGCGCGACCTACACGTACCGCGAGCTGTTCGAACAGGGCTTCAAGGGAATATACATAGCCACCGGTGCCGGTAAACCGAGATTCATGGGTATTCCAGGTGAGAACTTGCCCGGCGTGATGACCGCCAACGAGTACCTTATACGTTTGAACTGCCTCGGACCAAGCATATTCGGCACCAACGGAGTTTTGCCCGAAGGGAAGAGAGTCGCTGTTATCGGCGGAGGAAACACCGCTATTGATGCAGTACGCTTCGCAGTCAGGATGGGAGCTGAGCGGGCCATGCTGGTTTATCGCCGTGGTCTTGATGAGATGCCGGCGCGTGCCGAGGAAATACGACACGCACGCGAAGAGGGCGTGGAGTTCATGATGCTCAGCAATCCGGTTGAATATCTGGCTGACGAGCGAGGCTATTTACGCGCCATGCGTGTTCAGAAGATGGAACTTGGAGAGCCGGATGAATCGGGACGCCGCAGTCCCCGTCCCATCGAGGGGGCTATCGAAGAAATTGAGGTTGACCTTGTGGTTGAGAGCGTAGGCTATCTGCCCAACACTCCGATAAAGCTCGAAGGCGTGGCAATGAACCGCAAGGGAGAGATTGTCGTCGACGAGACCTCGATGAAGTCATCGGCCTCGGCGATATATGCCGGAGGAGATATTGTGCGGGGCCCGGCTACAGTGATTCTCGCTATGGGAGACGGCCGGAGGGCGGCCGCCTCGATGGCTGCGGCTTTTGAGAAGGCTATGGGCGAGATCCGGATTTGACAAATCTTGGCCTGTTGTGACGGGATTAATTGGGATTGCTCGGGATTTAGGGGGATTAATCCCGATAAATCTCGAGTAATCTCGAGTAGACCCGAGTAATCGGGAGTAATCAGGATTAAGTTTGTTAGGGCAATCGCATAGAAAGGGTTCGGAATCTCGATTCCGAACCCTTTCTATGCGATTGCCCGGGTTATCAGGCGTTGAGGCGCTTTTCGAGGCGCTTGCGGATTTCGAGGAGGAAGTCGCGAGAGTTGACTGCTCTCGGAGTAACACCCTGCATGAGGTTCACGAGGTCCTTTGTAACCACACCCTCGTTGAGTGTGTCGAAGCAGGCATCCTCAAGCTGGTTCGCGAAGTTGATGAGCTCGGGAAGACCGTCGAGTTCTCCACGCTTGCGGAGCGCGCCTGACCATGCGAAGATGGTAGCCATCGAGTTGGTCGAAGTCTCCTCACCCTTGAGGTGCTTGTAGTAGTGACGTGTAACTGTACCGTGAGCTGCCTCATACTCGTACTTGCCGTCGGGAGAAACGAGAACAGAGGTCATCATGGCCAGAGAACCGAAAGCTGTCGATACCATGTCAGACATAACGTCGCCGTCATAGTTCTTGCAAGCCCAGATGAAGCCACCCTCGCTGCGGATCACACGTGCAACCGCGTCGTCGATGAGAGTGTAGAAGTATTCGAGGCCGAGACGCTCGAAGTCAGCCTTGTACTGCTCGAACACCTCGTCGAAGATCTCGCGGAAACGAGCATCGTACTTCTTCGAGATGGTGTCCTTGGTAGAGAACCATACGTCCTGCTTGGTGTCGATAGCGAACTTGAAGCAAGAGTGTGCGAATGAGCTGATAGACTTGTCAGTATTGTGCTGGCCCTGGATAACGCCGGGACCTTTGAACTCGTGAATCACAACTTCCTCGCGCTGGCCGTCGGCACCCTCGAAGACGAGTTTTGCCACACCTGCCTGCTCAGCGCGGATCTCGACGTTCTTGTAAACGTCTCCGTAGGCATGACGGGCAATGGTGATGGGTTTCTGCCAGCTCTTCACTGCGGGCTTGATCGAGGGGATGGTGATAGGTGTGCGGAACACAGTACCGTCGAGGATGCTACGGATAGTGCCGTTGGGGCTCTTCCACATCTGGTGGAGGTTGTACTCCGACATACGGGCAGTGTTGGGAGTGATAGTAGCACACTTCACAGCCACGCCATATTTCTTTGTAGCTTCGGCAGCCTCGATAGTGACGCGGTCTTCAGTTTTGTCGCGCTCCTCAAGACCGAGGTCATAGTATTCGGCTTTGAGGTCAACGAAAGGAAGAATGAGTTCATCCTTGATCATTTGCCAGAGGATGCGTGTCATCTCGTCACCGTCCATCTCCACGAGGGGAGTTGTCATCTGAATCTTTTTCATGATAGGTATTATAGAATTTAAAGTTTTGAATTTATTTTCTTGCCGGTCGGGTCATATATTGCACTTTTAATGGCTGGGGAAACCGGGACTCAGTCAGACCCATGCAAACTTAAAAACACTGTTGCCCCGGTCTCCCCGACCGAATGACTCAACCTATTAAATTTCTTTGTTCTCTTTTGCTACTCCTGTTTGATTACTTGCACTGGTTTGCATAGTAGTTCATCAGACAGCCGTCGGCCAGAATCTGGCGCTCACCGGGGGTGAGGTTGCTGAAATGAAGCTTGATGTCCTTCACACCGTCGGCAGTGATGACCTTTGCATCGGCCTCCTCCTTACCGGAGAGAATGGCGTCGCGGATACCGGGCACTAACACGTAGTCGCCGGGCTGGTAGTCGAACGGAGTCTCCTTCGAGATGGTGAAAGGCACGATACCCCAGTTGATGCAGTTCGAGCGGTAACGCTTGGTAGCGTACTCGTAGCAGATGTTGGCGTCACCACCGAGCACCTTCTGGCAGCTTGCTGCCTGCTCGCGGGCTGAACCGTCGCCGGGACGGTTGGCGAACACACATGAGCCGAATGAAGTATCAGCGGCAGAAGCACCAACCTTCGCAAGTACCTTCTCCACGTGCTCGGGACACTTGCCTTCGCGACGCTCGATGTCTTCCTTCTGGATGCGCTTGCTGATGCCTACATACTCGGGAACGCGACGAGAGAGCGCGAACTCAGAGAGCTTCAGCGGGTTCGAGCGGTAGCTTGAGGTCTCGCCCGAAGGGATAAGCTCATCGGTTGTGGTGACAGGATCATGGATGACAGCCGCAAGTTCGAGAAGCATGTTCTCCTGCATAGGATACATCTTGGGCCAGTCCTTGATGTTGGGTCCGTAACGGAGTTCGACAGAAGCATCCTCCTTGCCGAAGCCGTTGAACACGCGACGCTCGTAGATTCTCTCATCGAACTTGTAGGGATTGTGACCGTTGCTGTATTCCACGTCGGTCGCAGCAGTAATCACACCACCGTTGGCAGCTGTGGCAGCGATGGAACGTGCATCCATAAGAGCCACGAGCGAGATCTGACCCTGACCCGGTTTCGAACCCTCGCGGTTGGGGAAGTTACGGGTAGTATGACGGATAGAAAGACCGTTGTTCGAGGGCACGTCACCTGCGCCGAAGCAGGGACCGCAGAAAGCGGGCTTGATAACCACGCCGGCCTCAAGAAGCTCCTCGGCTATGCCGTCGCGGGTAGTAGCCATGTAAACAGGTACAGACTGCGGATATGCTGAGATAGTGAAGTAGCCGTTGCCGACAGACTTGTCCTTGAGGATAGAGGCAGCCTCAGCGAGGTTGTCGTATGTACCACCCGAGCAACCGGCTATGATACCCTGGTCGGCCATAACCTTGCCGTTCTGTATCTTGCCCACGAGGTCAATGTCTATCTGGTCACCGAAACGGTTGCGTGCGTCCTCCTCAACCTCGCGAAGAATGCGCTCGGGATCGGCCTGAAGCTCATGGATAGAGTATGCGTTGGAGGGATGGAACGGCAGAGCAATCATAGACTCCTGCTTGGAGAGGTCGATTCGGATCATGCCGTCATAGTATGCCACGTCGCCCGGTTTCAGTTCCTTGTAGTCCTCGGGACGGCCATGGATGCGGTAGTGGTTCTCAACCTCCTCGTCAGTCACCCAGATAGAGCTGAGGCAGGTTGTCTCTGTGGTCATGATGTCGATGCCGTTACGGAAGTCGATGGGAAGGTTCTTCACACCGGGGCCAGCGAACTCAAGCACCTTGTTCTTCACAAAGCCGCTGTCGAACACAGCCTTCACGAGCGAGATGGCCACGTCGTGGGGACCGATACCCTTGGCGGGAGTACCCTCCAGCCATACAAGCACAACCTCGGGCGCGTTAATGTCCCATGTGTTGCTGAGGAGCTGCTTTACAAGCTCACCGCCGCCTTCGCCTACACCCATGTTGCCGAGCGAGCCATAACGGGTGTGGCTGTCAGAACCGAGAATCATGTTGCCGCACTTCACCATCGCCTCGCGGGCATACTGGTGGATCACAGCCTGGTTGGCGGGAACGTAGATACCGCCATATTTCTTTGCGGCCGAAAGACCGAACACGTGGTCATCCTCGTTGATTGTACCACCCACGGCGCAAAGCGAGTTGTGGCAGTTGGTCATCGCATAGGGAATGGGGAATTTCTCAAGACCCGAGGCACGGGCTGTCTGGATGATGCCGACATAAGTAATGTCGTGCGACATCATGGCATCGAACTTGATGCGCATCTTGTTTCCCTTGGAACCATCCGCATCGTGGGCGCGCAGAATGCCATAGGTGATAGTGTTCTCGCGTGCCTCGTCGGGCGCGGGAAGACCCTGCGCGTCGGCCGCGAATTCCTTTCCGTTGAGGAGATACACTCCCTTGTCGATTACTTCAATCATGATATTTGGTATTTAAGGTTTGAAATCTGTTGTTATGTTTCAGGTATTGTTTCAGGTCAAGGACCTGTGATGTTTCTTAAGATCTCGTCAGGCGGTCGGCGAAAAGTGTCAGCGACAACATGTCGGCCGCGCCACCGGGCGATATATTCCGTTCAATGAATTTACGGTTGAGTTCCGCAAGCCGTTCTGTAAGAAGATTCGGCGGAAGATCCTCATTCTTCAGAGCCGCTGCCATCTCCTTAACCTCGTCGGCTGTAGTGCGCCCACACCGGTACAGGATGTTGGAATCGTCGAGTTCCGACATGATGTGAAGAAGTGCGAGATGACGCGAATGCTCCTCACCCGATGGCAGATTCCGAAGAAACGGCAGCCATGAAGAGAAGAGCTGACAGTAACCGGTCTTGGCATTGTCAAGGGCACCTCCACGGCCATACTTGCGTATAGCCGTCGCACCGTGGGTATTTCCGGGCTGACTGTATGAGCATGCCTCTGTTACTATGGCCTCAGAAAGAGCGTCGGGAGTCAACATCTCCCCTTTCGCAGCGAGACGGCAAGCAGCCGACAGAGCTATACCCACACAGAACAATGCTCCGCGATGAGTGTTGACTCCACGGGTTGCCTCCATCATGGTCTTCTCAGCCAAAATGCCGAGAGCGCGAATCTCAGATACCTCCGAGCCTTCGTAAGCCGCGACCGCAATCTTCACAAACCATGGCTCCAGAGCGTCAATGCTCCGTGACATCAGATAGAAGTCCATGTCACTGTGGGCCCCACTGTCGTGGGAATCCACAAGACCCGGCTTGGGAGTAAGCGACAATTCATCGCGGAGAGCATCGGCAGCCATATGCGCGAATACATAAGGAACAGCCGAAGAAGTCACTATGTCGAGGATGTCCGAAGCTCCGGACCTCTCAGACATGAGCCTCCTTACAGAAGATGCGCTTACGGGGCCACCGCCAAGCTCCAGACGGTCAAAAACCTTGACCTCCACTCCACGCTCAGGCAACATGTCGAGCATCCGCTCATTGTAGCGTCGTGTAAGCTCATCGGTGGGTTCGGAGCCGGCAAAGCGGACCGCCACGCCGAGAGCCGGAGCAAGATGACGTGCGAATATATCGAGGTCGAGCGCGATGTGAGTATCCGTGGCCGATGAAACCTCCTTCAGGAAATATGACGGAAAAGTCGAGGCACTGATAGTGTAGGGACTGCCGTCGCACACGGTGACATTGGTAATAGATGATGTCTCGCGGCGAAGAATATCGACACGCTCATGATAAGAGAACTCGGTGGCATCGTTGTCGGCTACAGGAATCAGATAGAGATTATCGACCTCCTGCGCCGCATGTTCTATGAGCCAGCGGTGACCGAGAGTCATCGGATTGGCATTCATTACAATCACACCATTGCGACCCTGACGGCGCAAAGATGCGAGATAATGCACATATGAAGATAATCCGTGAGAGTCCGATTCAAGGAGCACGACATCGCGGGTCTCCCCTATCTTGTGGAACGAGAGGCTCCGGAATGTTCGCAGATACTCGGGTTTGGTGAACACCATCAGATTAAGGTGACCCTGCTCGAAAGCGTATGACATGAGACGCGACACAAGCGAGTTGGCCAGAGAACCCTCGCGTGCAGACTCATCAAGCGCAACCTCCTTGATGATATTGCCGAGCAGACTCGCCGTGCCGACAAGCCGGTCGGACGAATCATAAAGCCCGAGACAATAGTCAACCTTTTCAGCACGCAGACCGTTGGCCGCGAGAAAGCGGCTCCAGACCTCACGCTGGGACTTGACTCCGAGCTGTATCTCCCTTATTTCAAACGCCCCGAAAGTATCCATCGGTCATTCTTTGGATATGTTCAGTAAGTTCTTCAACACTATGCGACCGTAATCTCATGCAGACACGCGCGTCGTTACCGCAGATCAGACAGCGTCTTGAAGACACACCCGAAGCCGTGCGGCTCATCGGGACACCGTCGCGCCCTATGACATCTATGTCAAACAGACGGCCGAGAGGATGAGCCTCCTCGGCAGCGACAGCCCGGCGTTTGGCCTCCTGCCCGTCGCAACTGACGAGCAGGAAAGCCTCGTAGCCTGTTTCAAGATCGCGTCGGTCAAAACGCTCAATGATTCCGTCGTAAGCGGAAGCGAGCGCGCTCTCCATAGCCGTGGCAATACGCAGGGAAGTTTCCGTGCGTTTCTCGGCACCCGGCACCACCACGGTCGCTACAACCAGTGCGTGGTCAGGATAGAGGTCGAGCAGCTCCCGCTGCAGACGCTGACGCTCGTCGCGCGAGCGGAGAATCATTTCAAGCGTTGCGGCCATGCGTTGAGTCTGTTCAGAGTTCCGGATCCTCGATATTCTTGATCACGTCCATCACCGAGCCGTCGCGGTTCATGACCACGCCGACAACCTTGTCGCCGAACGGCAGCGGAGCAGCGTCTCCGATGATTGACTTGGCCTTATCCTTGAGCCAGTTAATGTCAACGACATTCAGGCCGGCGGCACGGAGCGTCTCGGCAATCTCCGGACGGAGCGGGTTGACAGCGATGCCATATTCCGTGACAATCACATCGACCGTCTTTCCGGGAGTGATAAGAGTAGTCACCTCGTCGACGATACAGGGGATGCGGCCGCGCAGAAGCGGGCATACAATAATCGAGAGGGCTGAGTCGGCAGCAGTATCGGGATGACCGCCGATCGCACCACGGATAATTCCGTCGCTGCCCACAAGCACGTTGACGTTGAAGTTCACGTCAGCCTCAAGAGCGGACAGAATGACTATATCGAGATAGTGAACGGCAGAACCGGGTTCGTCGGCAGCGGCATACTCGCAAGCAGAAACCTCCTTGTGGGCCTGGTCGCGCATGAGCGATTCAGCGGCAACCTTGTCGAACGACTGCACATCGATAAGGCGGTCAATCAGACCCTCCTCATGCAGACGCACCATGTGGGCGGTAATGCCACCAAGAGCATACGAAGCCTTGATGCCCTTCTCAATCATTGAGTCGCGCAGGTACTTCACGGCAGCGAGCGAGGCACCGCCTGAACCGGTCTGGATAGAGAAACCATCCTTGAAATATCCGGAATTGATGATGACCTTGGCGGCCTGCTGGGCGAGAAGGATATCACGCGGATTCTTGGTGTCGCGGATAGCTCCGGAAGAAATTTTGGATGAGTCACCCACCGAGTCAACCTCGACAACGAAATCAACGTCGCGTTCGGAGATTGAGTTGGGCGTGTTGGGATAAGCCACGAGGTCGTCGGTTATTATGACAACCTTGTCGGCATACTGTGCGTCGGGAAGAGCATATCCGAGAGAACCGCAGATAGACTTAGCATTCGGAGAGCGGGAGTAACCACACGCGTTGCCGAGAGGGTCAGAAGAAGAAGCTCCAAGGAATGCGACATCGATGTGGAGGTCGCCGTTGGCAATCGCGCTTCCGCGACCGCCGTGGCTGCGGAACACGACCGGCTCCTCCATAAGTCCGGTGGAGATGCGGCGTGCGAGCTCGCCACGCAGACCGGATGTAGAGATCTTTGTGATGACACCGTTCTCGATATGCTCGATGAGCGGGGCGTGAACATCAGAAAGACTCGAAGCGGCGAGATGAAGGTTCTTGAAGCCCATCTCTGCGAGCTTGGCGACAACCATGTTGACAACCTTGTCGCCACCACGGAAATGGTGGTGGAACGAGATGGTCATACCATCCTTAAGGCCGCTCTTACGGATTGCCTCTTCAAGAGTGGCGAGTTTGGGACTCTGCTTCTGGAGTTCGCGGCGCGCCTCCGGAGTCTTGTTGAATATATCACCGTCGTAGACGGGTTTGTCCATTTTGCGGGCAGCCTCGGCCACGAGCGCACCGCGTTCTTTCAATGTGCTCATACGTTCTCCTCCTCTTTCTTAATGATACCCGATGCGATTGCAAGGTCGATGGTGCGCTGTGCGCGGATCACGACCGGACGGTCAACCATCTTGCCGTTGACGGCGATTACGCCCGAGCCTTTACGCTCGGCCTCGCGGATTGCGGCGATGATGGTGCGTGCCTTCTCGATAGCCTTCTGTGTCGGGGCGAAAACTTCGTTGACCACCTCGATCTGACGGGGATTGATAATCGACTTGCCGTCGAAGCCAAGAGTATGGATGAACTCGACCTCCTTGCGAAAAGTCTCCATGTCATCAAGATTGGAGTAAACGGTGTCGAGAGCATCGATACCGGCTGCGCGGGCAGCCACCACGATTGTCTCGCGGGCAAGACGGAGCTCATCACCACCCGGAGTGCGCTGAGTCTTGAGATTCGCGCAATAATCTTCGGCACCGAGGGCGATACCCATCATGCGGGGAGAAGCGGTAGCGATGGCGTAAGCGTTCACCACTCCGAGCGCGCTCTCGATAGCAGCCATGATCTTTGTGCGTCCCACGCAACCGAGCTCACGCTCCACTTTCTCTATCTCGCGTTCAACCTCAATCACCTCCTCGGCGGTCTCGGTCTTCGGCATACGGATAACATGGACGCCGGCCTTTACGACAGCCTCGATGTCTTTCTTGCCATAAGGAGTGTTGAGCGGATTTATTCTGACCACCATCTCCGTATCGCCGTAATCGACGCTCTTCAGTGCATTATAGACAAGGAGACGTGCAGTATCTTTTTCAGTCATTGTGACGGAGTCCTCAAGGTCGAGCATAATTGAATCGGGACCATAGATATGTGCATCCGCCATCATACCCGGGTTGTTGCCGGGCACGAACATCATTGTTCTTCTGAGTCTTTGCATTTCTGGTTTGATTTAAGGTTAATCTGCCGGTTTGGAGGGTCAAGGATAACTTAATCCTTCCATACGTCACAACCCGTGGCGCGGACTGCGGCCGCAGTGACACGGGCTCTCACCGTGCAGTCGAGCGCACCTTTGTCGGTGGCATCGACACGGACTCCGGTCACGCCGAGCTCGCCGAGCGTGTCGGCAATGACCTTCTTGATCTGGGCGCCGAACTGATAGGCGACCGTGCTGTCAAGGTTGATTTCCAGACCGCTCTCCTGCGAGGGTGTGATGCGGACCAGAATATCGCCTGATTCGAGAGTGCCCGCCTGGGCGACTTTCATTTCCATAGTGAATCAGATTTAAGTTTTTATAGAGTTATTCGTGGTATTGCTGTTGTGACCGCAAACTTAATAATAAAATTCGGAATAGAAAAAATAATTACGGAAATTTTTCCGCATTATCTGAAATATTTCATTTTTCAGAGCTTCTTATGGCGTTCGGGCACATTTTTTCGGGGAACAGCTAAAATATTTTGGTCAGAGGCGTGTCATAAGATGTGTAACAACAAAACATCGACTCATAATGAAAAGGTTTTTCAAGACAGTGGCCGCGTTGGCCGTATGGGTGGGGCTGCCCGCAATCGCTTCATGGGGTATAATGCTTCTCTGGAACCTGCTCCTCCCCTCTCTCTGTGGGATGGGCGTAATCGGATATTGGCAGGCCCTCGGTCTGTTCATGCTCGGTCAGTTCATGAGCGGAGGCTTCTTAATCGGATTTGTATGCCTTGGAGGAATACTCCATGCATGTGGACTTGATCCACGCGGCAGATCGCACCGTCACTGGCACAGCCTCAGTGCCGAGGAGCGCAAGGAATTCATACGCCGCCGACATGAATGGTTCACATCCAACCGCCGCATGGCAGAAACCAATTCCGATGGTGAGTGAGGCAACCGGACCGACAGCCAACCGGGATTTCGTAAGCGGGGTTTACCGGGAGTATTCGCCACGCATACGATCATATTTGCGTAGCATGGTGAGCGACAGCGACGATGCGGAAGACCTTCTGCAGGATGTCTTCATGCAGCTTGTGCGTACCACAGGGGCTGAGACCCGGATTGAGCGGATGTCGGCGTGGCTGTACAGAGTTGCACGAAACTCGGTACTCAATCTCTGGCGTAAGCGCCGAACGCAGAATTACCCCGGATTCGGCCCAGACATGCCGGAGCGAGGTATAGATGACCTGTCGGAGATGCTCTTCAATCCGGATTATGCCGACCCCGACCGCATATATATACGCAACCTGGTGTGGGAGGAGCTTGAAGACGCCTTGTCGGAACTGCCCGAGGAGCAAAGTGAAATATTTTGCCTCACTACTTTCGATGGAATTCCGGTAAAAGATATAGCCGAGACCACAGGAGTGCCGGTAGCGACATTGCTGTCGCGCAAGCACTATGCCGTGAAACATCTGCGGCTTCGTCTGAAGGGACTTTACGACGACCTTTTGAATTTTTAAATCACCAGAACATGTTAGAAATGACACATATGTGGGCCATCGCATGGCTCACAGCACCCTTCGCGTGCCTTGCACCGGAAAATCTGATTACAGAACAGGAAAACGTTATGGATACTGAAAACTCAAATACGACAGAAAAACCGGATGACAGCAAGAACATTCCGGAATTCAATTCATACAACTGCCGTGGTTGCGGCAACTGTGCCCGGCAATGTCATGCTGGAGCAATAGAAATCGAAAAAATAAGTTTCTGGACACGCCGGGCACGGATAGATCCGGCGCGTTGCACAGCCTGCGGACGCTGCCTGACCGCCTGCCGCCGCCACTGTTTCAGCTGATACATCACCCATTCCTCAGAGGTGCATTTTCATGTGAACATTAATGATTTGTATTTGGTTATATAAATAAAAACCATTAACTTTGCGGAGTTCAAAAAATGTCAAAAACATGAGAAAAGAATTCGGCAAATGGTTAATGGATATTGCGAAGTATATTGCAACAGCCGTTATACTTTCATCGGTCTTCGGTGAGGTAGAGCCTCTGTTATTGTATATAGGAGGTACTATAGCTGTTTTATCGACACTGACGGTCGGACTTTTCCTGGTTTCAGACAGACCATTAAATAGAAATCGGAATAATAACCCTCAAACAGATTAGTTATGGGAGCAATGATAATGTTTGGATTGGTCACGGCAATCGCATTGGTAGGCGGCGGGTATTTCTACCTTCAAGACCGAAAAGATGCCAAACGTCATGCCAACAAATAAATGAATGAGATATGTTGCCGGTGCGGGTTGCACCGGCAATTATTTTTTTGTAAATTTGCGGAATAATTGGAAATGCTTGTTGAAGAGAGCGGTTTGAGTCAACGGGGTTGAGTCAAACTGTTTGAATCAACAGGCTTGAAACACTTAGCTAAGATATAAATGATTTTACCTGTATACCTTTATGGGACACCGGTGCTCCGTAAGGAAGCCGAGGATATAGACAAGGACTATCCTGAGCTCCAGAAGCTCATCAAGGATATGTTCGAGACAATGTATAACAGCGAAGGCGTCGGCCTCGCCGCTCCCCAGATCGGCAAGTCAATCGCTCTCATCGTGATCGATGCTACGGTACTCGCCGACGATTTCCCCGAATGCGCCAACTCGAAGATGGTGCTCATCAACCCGCAACTCGATGTAATCGAGGACGCAGAACCCGTAAGCCGCGCCGAGGGTTGTCTCTCACTGCCCGGACTGTCGGAAAACGTGAAGCGCCACGAGCATGTCGTGCTCAACTGGCTCGACGAGAATTTCGAGGAACATGAGCAGGAATTCACCGGCTTCATGTCGCGGGTCATTCAGCATGAGTTCGACCACCTTCTCGGCACCGTGTATACCGACCACATCTCCCCCATCCGCAAGCAGATGATACGCAACAAACTCCACAACATGGAGCGCGGCAAAGTAAAATGCGGCTACCGGGTAGTATCAGCGAAATAACCCTCTTAAAACCCAAGACCCAAAGTCTAAAACTTAAAGCCTAAAACCTAACACCTTAAAAATGGCTGACGATAAAAAGATAATATTCTCGATGGTGGGCGTGAGCAAGATCATTCCACCTCAGCGCCAGATTCTCAAAAACATATACCTGTCGTTCTTCTACGGTGCCAAAATCGGCATCATCGGTCTGAACGGCAGCGGTAAGTCAACACTCCTCAAAATCATAGCCGGTCTCGACAAGAGCTACCAGGGCAACGTGGTGTTCAACAATGACTACTCCGTAGGCTACCTCGAACAGGACCCGAAGCTCGACCCCGAGAAGACCGTCCGCGAGGTTGTTCAGGAGGGTGTGGAACCCGTTCTCGCACTTCTTCGCGAGTATGACGAGGTGAACAACGCCTTCGCCGACCCCGAGGTACTCGAAGACCCGGAGAAGATGGACAAGCTCATACAGCGTCAGGCAGAGCTTCAGGACAAGCTCGACGCCACCGACGCGTGGAACATCGACAACAAGCTCGACCGCGCCATGGACGCACTCCGCTGTCCGCCCGACGAAAAGAAAATCGCCGTGCTCTCAGGTGGTGAACGCCGCCGCGTGGCACTCTGCCGTCTTCTGCTCCAGCAGCCCGACATCCTTCTGCTCGACGAGCCTACCAACCACCTCGACGCGGAGTCGATCGACTGGCTCGAACAGCACCTTCAGCAGTACCCCGGTACTGTAATCGCCGTGACGCACGACCGCTACTTCCTCGACCATGTGGCAGGATGGATTCTTGAACTTGACCGTGGCGAGGGTATTCCATGGAAAGGAAACTACTCGTCATGGCTCGACCAGAAGACCAAGCGGATGGAGCAGGAAGAGAAACAGGCCAGCAAACGCCGCAAGACCCTCGAACGCGAGCTTGAGTGGGTCCGCATGGCTCCCAAGGCACGCCAGGCAAAGGGAAAGGCCCGTCTGTCAAGCTACGACCGACTGCTCAACGAAGACCAGAAAGAGCGCGAGGAGAAACTGGAGATATTCATACCCAACGGTCCGCGACTCGGCAACAAGGTAATCGAGGCGCAGCACGTAGCCAAGGCATATGATGACAAGGCACTCTTCACCGACCTCAACTTCATGCTGCCGCCCAACGGCATTGTCGGCGTAATCGGCCCCAACGGTGCGGGTAAGACCACGCTCTTCCGCCTCATCATGGGACTTGAAAACGCAGACCGTGGAGAGTTCGAAGTCGGCGAGACAGTAAAAATCGCATATGTTGACCAGACCCATAAAGACCTCTCGCCCGAGAAGACCGTGTATGAAGTAATCTCGCAGGGAGTGGAGTCATTCCGCATGGGAGGCCGCGACATGAACGCCCGCGCATACCTGTCGCGCTTCAACTTCACCGGTGCTGACCAGGAGAAGAAAATCGGCGTACTCTCCGGCGGAGAGCGCAACCGTCTGCACCTCGCCATGGCACTCAAGGAAGAGGGTAACGTACTCCTTCTCGACGAGCCGACCAACGACATCGACGTCAACACCCTCCGCGCACTTGAGGAGGGTCTGGAGAACTTTGCAGGATGCGCCGTGGTGGTAAGCCACGACCGTTGGTTCCTCGACCGTATCGCCACCCACATTCTCGCCTTCGAGGGCGACAGCCAGGTGACATACTTCGAGGGAAGTTACTCCGAATACGAGGAATTCAAGAAGAAGCGCGACGGCGGCACGGACACACCCCACCGCATACGTTACAAGAAACTTGTGTGACAAACGCCCTGCGCAACAGGCAAATAAAATATTGAAATATGTGGTTTTCGCCGGAGAAATCGGGCGAAAACTTGCGTATGTCAGAGAAAATTAGTAATTTTGCACGCCAATTCAGCGGGATCGCGACCTGCTGAGCCCAAATAAAACAAAAACTAACTGCAGTACAAACGAAAATGAAAAAAGACATTCATCCCTCAAATTACCGTGAGGTCTGCTTCAAGGACATGTCGAACGATGAGACATTCATCACACGTTCAACAGTGGCTTCACGCGAGACAATCGAGATTGACGGCAAAGAGTATCCCCTCGTAAAGCTTGAGATCACCAGCTCGTCTCACCCCTTCTTCACCGGCAAGCAGAAACTCGTCGACACCGCAGGTCGTGTGGACAAGTTCCGCAGCCGCTACGGCAACCGCTCGAAGAAGTAAAAAGGGACCGATATGGCACCCAAAGCGGGCGAATCCTCACGGATTCAGCCCGCTTTTCTTTCACTATACGGTATCCCATCCGACGACTCAGGAGGTGTCCGGGAGGCGTTCGGGAGGTCATAAGAAGGTGCAGGAGAAGCATCATGAACACCTCACGCTGAAATTTTTCAGAATAAAATGAAAAAAATTAGCGAAAAAATTCTTTAATCGGCAAATAATGTTTAAATTTGGGGAACAAAATCACCGTGATAACAAAATAAAATACCATAAACACATTAACTAACACAGAACCACAGTGAGCAAGAAACTACAAATCAGAGATTTGACGCTGCGCGACGGCCAGCAGTCTCTCTTCGCTACCCGTATGAAGCAGGAGAACGTTGACAAACTTCTTCCGCTCTACCGCGACGCCAAGTTCTATATCATGGAGGTATGGGGCGGCGCAGTACCCGACTCAGTGATGCGTTACCTCGGCGAAAGCCCCTGGAACCGTCTCCGCGAGTGCAGCAAGGCCATGAAGGGTATCTCCCTTCTTTCGGCACTCTCACGCGGCCGCAACCTGTTCGGCTATGTACCCTATCCCGACTCTGTGCTCGAAGGTTTCTACAAGAAAGCCATTGAGAACGGTCTGAACGTGATGCGTATTTTCGACGCACTCAACGACATCAACAATATCAAGGGTTCAATCCGCATGATCAACGAGCTGGGCGGCATAGCCGACACAGCTGTCTGCTATACAGTCGATCCCAAGGGCACTCCCGAGGATGAGAAGATCTTTACCGACGAATACTTCGTCGAGAAAGCCAAGGAGATGGAAAGCCTCGGCGCGAAGATGGTGACACTCAAGGATATGGCAGGTCTCGTAAGCCCCTCGCGCATCTTCTCACTGATGCCGAAGCTGAAAGCCGCTGTCAAAGTTCCCATCGACTTCCACACACACTGTACACCCGGTTACGGTCTCGCAGCCGTGCTGACAGCAATCATCCAGGGTGTTGACATCGTTGACACCAACATCTGGTGGTTTGGCGGCGGCTCAGCAGCTCCCTCAATCGAGCTTATCGACATCTTCTGCCGCAAGATGGGCGTGGAGATCGAGGCCGACATGGAGGCAGTTGCCAAAATCCGTCACGAGCTCAAGGATGCCCGCAAGGCACTCGCAGACTTCGACCTCAACAAAGACAAATGGCCGAAAGACTTCGACGAGGCTTACAAAGAGATGCCGAAGGAGATCGATGCGGAGTTCGACCGCGCTATCGAGGCTGCCAAGGCAAACAAAGAGGAGGAACTTCTCGACGCATGCCACAAGATCGAGGCATACTTCGGTCTTCCCAAACCCAACGAGCTTGTCAAGAACGCAGAGGTTCCCGGCGGTATGTACTCCAACATGGTTGCAAACCTCCGCGCACTCGGTGCAGAGGACGTGCTTGAGGAGGCTATGGCCCTCATCCCGAAGGTACGCCGCGACGCAGGTCTCGTGCCCCTCGTAACACCGACCAGCCAGATTGTAGGCTCACAGGCTGTGAACCTCGCCATGGACCGTCGTGCCGGCAAACCCGACTACACAAACAAGAACAACCAGTTCATCTCGCTCGTAAAGGGTGAATATGGAACGACTCCGGTTCCGGTTGACCCGAAATTCCGCGAGCAAATCACAGGCAGCGCCGAGGAGAAACCCTACGACGTAAGCTCATACAAGACTCCGGCCAATCCCGAGCTCGACAAATTCGGCGGCGTGAAACTCGCTCAGAACGAAGAGGAGTTCCTGCTTCTCGAACTTCTTCCCGCAGTTGCCAAGACATTCCTCACCAATCAGCGCAAGGCTGAGTACGAGGCAAACAAGGCAGCGGCTCCCAAGGCAGCAGCTCCTGTTCAGGCAGTAGCCGAAGGCCCCGTGACCGGTCCGGTATTCAACGCTCCGATGGGCGGTACCGTTATGGAAATCCGCGTCAAGGCAGGCGACACTGTCAAGCCCGGCGACGTTGTGCTCGTTTACGAGGCAATGAAGATGGAGAACGACCTCGCTTGCGACAAGGGTGGCGTTGTAAAACGCGTACTCGTCGGCGAAGGCGACGTTATGGCAACCGACCAGCCCCTCATCGAGTTCATGGCCGAAGGTGAGACTCTTGCTCCCGCACCTGCGGCTGAAGAGGCAGCTGTCACCGGTTCTGGCGAAGTCATGAAGGCTCCCATGGGCGGTACAGTTCTCGAGTTCAAGGTTAAGCCCGGCGACACAATCAAGCCCGGCGACGTTGTTCTCGTTTACGAGGCAATGAAGATGGAGAACAACCTGATGGCAGACCGTGCCGGCACAGTAGCCCGTCTCCTCATCGAGGAGGGCGAGGTTATGGCAACCGACCAGCCCATCATCGAGTTCGGCGTTGCAGGAGCAGCTCCCAAGGCAGCAGCTCCGAAGCCTGCGGCACCGAAACCCGCTCCGAAGCCCGCAGCACCCAAGGCTGAGGCACCCAAGGCAGAGCCTAAGGCAGTAGGTGCAGTTGACATCAATCGCGCGCTCGCACCCGTAGAGGGAGGCACAGCTGCACAGAGCGTACTCCCCCACAACCGCAAGGAGGCCGGCGCACCCGCGCTCCGTCTTGCCGAGGGCACTACTCTCGAGATCAACGTAGCTCCCGACGGAGGCATCCAGATCCGCATCACCACCGGCAAATAATCGTCCCCAACAATAACGGCGTGGCCCCTGTGGCCACGCCTATACCAGAAGACCGGGTGTCATATCGCACGATATGACACCCGGTTTTCATATAGCAACACAGGCTCCCAGCCTGTTACATTCGGGATAAAACTGCCGAGATGGCTGTGATATGCACGTCAGGCGGTGAGAGAGCGTAGACGGCAGGAGATGGAGATTCTGAAGGCACCGAACGTTATCAGCGAGATGCCGAGGTAAATCCAGCCGGCCACAGCCATCGTCAGGGGTGACGACAGGAACATCACGGCAAACCAGATGGTCGCAATCAGCATGATGACCGAGAACACAGTCCATAAGATTGAACCGGTGCTGAGAACGAAAGTCTCGCAGATGGCGTTGATTGCCACGCAAATCAGCCAGATGCCGAGCACTATGACAAAAGTCACAGCCAGCTCCTCCTCCGGCAAAGAGAGCATCCAGATACCGGCTAACAGATCGAGCAGACCGAGAGCCAAAGCCCATCCCCAGTTGGGGGCCTTGGCACGGTTTACGCAGACGTATACAAGATTGAAGACTCCGGCCAGACAAATAAGACCGGCGAAAATGTAGGCAAGAACCGGAACCGAAGTCACCGGACTGCACAAGCACCAAATGCCGAGACCGACAGCCACGATGCCCGTAATCAACGGAATCCACCACAAACGGGTGATTCCACGTGTAAAATTAACCATAGCATTAAAGTTTGATTAGTGTTTATGTTAAAACACCTTAACAACCCTTAATGTTTGGAAGCTTACGCTACAATCCGAGACTTAAACCGGTTCAATATCAGACCCCGATTCAAGCAATTTAAAAATGGCCTCAATAAATTCACGTACGGGGGTAAACAAAGGCACTATATCTTCTTCCGACCAATCAAAACAATCGTCATAGTCCCCGGTGTGGCGCATAGAGAATAGTCTTTGCAATAAATCGGAATAGCACTTGGGGAGAATACCGGTCATGAAGAATTCCTTACCCATCATGCGCATAACACCATTATGTGTTGTTGTGGTGTGACCGTGCTTTATAAGAAGTGCAGTGCAAGCATAATAGGCAGAGTAGTACAGTCTGTTTGCGCATAGGCTCCAAAACTCCATTGAGGCTATACCCTCGGCCTCTTTCAGTGTAAAGATCGATTTTTCCTTGCGATAGGCCACAACGTCATCGCGTTTTTCAGTTGAGAGTGCCATCAGTTTTCGTAGATGATTATGCCTTCTTTGGTGACATTTTGGAAATAAGGCAAGAAACTGCGGCGCATCCAGCCCTTGAATGTGTATACGGCTGTGTTGACAACTTCTCCCAACTGCATACCGGTGTCACCGAACGGTATGACATATTGCATCATCTGGTCGAACGATATTTTTTCGGGACCTTCTATGAGCAGATGCAAATCCCAGTCGGAATCGGGCGTGGCCTCACCTCGCGCCTGTGAGCCGTACAGCGTCAGACGTGATCCGGGCGGGAGTATTGACTTCGCTTTGGCAACCAATGCGTCGATTACAATCTTGAACTTGCTCTCATCCATATCCATAAGTCTTTGAGGATACTACGATTCGCAGAGGGAGCGGAATTCGGCGCGGAGGGCCGGGTCGGTGGCGAAGAGGCCGTTGTAGTCGCAGGTGGTGGTGGCGGAGTCCTGTTTCTCGACACCACGCATCTTCATGCAGAGGTGCTCGGCGGTGCAGCTGACTATCACTCCCTTTGTCGGCATGGCCTCGGACAGCAGTTGGCAGACCTCGGCCGTGAGACGTTCCTGGACCTGAAGGCGACGTGCGAAATTGTCAACTATGCGGGCAAGTTTGGAAAGACCAATCATCTTGCCGTCGGGAATATAGCCTATCGACACTTTGCCGAAGAATGGCAGGATGTGGTGCTCGCACATGCTGTAGAACTCGATGTCCTTAACGATAACCATCTGCGAACCGGCATGCTCGAAAACAGCCTGACGCGCGATGGCAAGGGGGTCATGACGGTAGCCGGATGTAATGTCGAGAATTGCCTTTGCGGCGCGTACCGGGGTCTTGAGAAGCCCCTCGCGCGAAGGGTCCTCACCCACAAGACGGAGAATCGCTTCGTAATGCGATGCTATCTCCTCGACCAACTTCGGGTCATGTTTGCTGACAGTAGCCATTGCTTCTTACTTTATAACTACAATCTGACTTTTCACGACGCGCATCTCGGCCGCAAACTGCGGGAAGGCGCGTTTTAGCTCGGAGAGAGCGGCCGAAGCCTCGGACGACGAGCGGAAATTACCCACCCGTGTGTACCAGTTGGGTGAACTTGAATAGGAATATACCTGTCCGCGGTATTTGGGGAACTTGGCCACGATGGCGTTGCCACGCGCGCGTGCCCGCGATTCGAGCGAATGCTGGTTGTGACCGTCGCTGAAGACCTGTATGCGGTAACCCGACATCTTGTTGATGCCCGGCCGAAGAACCGGCTCGCTATGCTTTGGTGCCGCCTGCTCCTCCTTGAGGATGTTCTGAAGGATATTGTCGGGGATGTCGATGACAACGTTGCCCATCGATTCCACAGAGATACGTTCAACCGCATTCGAAGCCCCCTCCTCCTCCTTGTCGGGGGGAGTCTGGGCCACAGCCGGAAGCATAATGCCAGCGGCGATGGTGAGTGACAGGATCAGTTTTTTCAAGTTCTGAGATTTCTTAGGGTTCTAAAAAAGTTTCAAGCAACAGATGACCCGTGAGTCAGCTGACGGCCATCTGTTGCTTTGATGAGTGAAAGGATCAACCGAAGGCCTCGATGATGCCCATGAAGTCTTCTGCCTTGAGAGCGGCGCCACCGATGAGACCACCGTCCACGTCGGGCTTAGCGAAGATTTCCTTGGCGTTGGAAGGCTTGCAGCTGCCACCATAAAGGATTGAAGTGTTGTCAGCAACCTCCTTGCCATACTTCTCGGCGATGACATTGCGGATGTGAGCATGCATCTCCTGAGCCTGCTCAGCGGTAGCGGTCTTGCCTGTACCGATAGCCCAGACGGGTTCGTAAGCGATGACAATCTTGCCGAAGTCTTCTGCTGAAAGGCTGAAGAGAGCCTCAACCTGCGACTTGACAACCTCGTTGAACGAGCCATCCTCGCGCTGTTCGAGAACCTCACCCACGCAGAAAATGGGAAGAAGACCGTTCTCAAGAGCGATTTTGGTCTTGGCGAGAAGCTGTTCGTTGTTCTCACCGAAATACTGGCGACGCTCGCTGTGACCGAGGATCACATACTGAGCACCTGTTGATTTTACCATAGAAGCGCTGACTTCTCCGGTGTATGCGCCCTTGGCATGTTCGGAGCAGTTTTCGGCGCCGAGTTTAACGAGCTCAGGCTCGATGACAGCGTTAACGGAAGTAAGGTGAGTGAAAGGCACGCAGACAATCACGTCGCAGTTTGCCTTCTTACCTTTAAGAAGTGCATTGACATTGTTGGCAAGCTCCACGCCCTCGTCGAGAGTGGTGTTCATTTTCCAGTTGCCGGCTACAATATTCTTTCTCATTGTCTTTAAAAATTAAAGGGTATTTGAGGCGGCCATCCTATTGGATGCCCGCTTAATCGTACAAAATTACTGAATTTAATTCGTAAAACAAAATTTTTCGGCTACCTGCTGCACAAACAAGTGACATTTCAAGGTTATTAGGACTTTTTAGTAGTCTTTACCGTGATTTTTATTTGGATTTTGGCCCGAAATTAGCTATATTTGCGAGTTATGGATTTTAAACTTACATCGGAATATGCGCCTACCGGCGACCAGCCGGAAGCAATCGCCGAACTCGTCGAGGGTGTCCGCAACGGACAGAAGCACCAGACGCTGCTCGGTGTGACAGGAAGCGGCAAGACGTTCACCATGGCCAATGTGATACAGCAGGTGAAGCGTCCGACGCTCATCCTGTCGCACAACAAGACCCTTGCCGCACAGCTCTATTCGGAATTCAAGAACTTCTTTCCGGAGAACTCGGTGCAGTATTTCGTGAGCTACTATGACTACTATCAGCCGGAGGCATACATACCCGGCTCCGACAAGTATATAGAGAAAGACCTGATGATCAACGAGCAGATCGACAAGCTGCGTCTATCGACCGCCGCCGCTCTGCTGTCAGGCCGACGCGACGTGGTGGTCGTGTCGTCGGTGAGCTGTATATACGGTATGGGTAATCCGGAGGATTTCGCCCAGACCGTGGTACGAATATCGGTCGGCGACCGCATATCGAGGAACGCGTTCCTGCGGAAACTCGTCGATTCGCTATACAGCCGTACCGAGACGGAACTTATGCGCGGACAGTTCCGCGTGAAGGGTGACACGGTAGACATAATGCTCTCTTTCGAGGAAATTCAGCTGCGAGTGATGTTCTGGGGCGACGAAATCGAGAAAATCCAGACCGTAGACCCCGATTCAGGAATGCCGATAACAGACCTTGAGGGCTTCAATATCTACCCGGCCAACATTTTCGTGTCGTCGAAAGAAAGGACTATGGAGGCCGTTGACAAGATTACACTCGACCTCGGCGCCCAATGTGACTTCTTCCGCCGCGAAGGACGCATAATGGAGGCCGAACGTCTGCGCGAACGTGTGACCTACGACCTTGAGATGATCAAGGAACTCGGACATTGCAGCGGCATAGAGAACTACTCACGCTATTTCGACGGCCGCGATCCGGGTATGCGCCCGTTCTGTCTGCTCGACTACTTCCCCAAGGACTTCCTGACAATCATAGACGAGAGCCACGTCACTCTCCCGCAGATACGCGGCATGAACGGAGGTGACCTCTCGCGCAAGATGAACTTAGTGGAATATGGTTTCCGGCTCCCGGCGGCTATTGACAACCGTCCGCTGAAATTCGAGGAATTCGAGCGGCTAACCCCGCAGGTGATATATGTCAGCGCGACTCCCGGAGACTACGAGATGCAGCAGACCGAGGGAATATTCACCGAGCAGGTTATACGCCCCACCGGACTTCTCGACCCCGAGATTGAGGTTCGGCCGACGCTCAACCAGATAGACGACCTGATGGAGGAGATACGTCTCCGCATAGAGGCCGACCAGCGCGTGCTTGTCACCACGCTCACCAAGCGCATGGCCGAGGAGCTAAACCGTCACCTTATAAAATGGGGCATAAACTCAGCCTATATACACAGCGATGTCGATACCCTGGAACGAATAAGGATATTGGAAGACCTGCGGCAAGGCACCTACGACGTGCTTATCGGCGTAAACCTGCTCCGCGAGGGTCTTGACCTGCCTCAGGTGAGCCTCGTGGCTATCCTCGATGCCGACAAAGAGGGATTCCTGCGCAACCACCGCTCGCTTACACAGACAGCAGGACGCGCAGCCCGAAACGTCCACGGCAAGGTGATAATGTATGCCGACAAGGTAACAGACTCCATGCAGCGTACCATCGACGAGACCGAACGCCGTCGCGCCAAACAGATGGCCTACAACATGGAGCATGGCATAACCCCCACCCCGATTGTCAAGAAATCGGGCAACGACCTTATTGAAATCTACGAAGGCGGCGACAAGAAAGCTGACAAGTCGAAGATGTCGAAAGGCCGTGTAGCTCCGTCGCAAAGACCAACGTCACCGGTGACACCGAAATCCGCCGGCGGTCAGAAAGCCCCGCGTCCATATATAGAGGAGGAACACGAGGCCGTATTTGCCGCCGACCCGGTCATAGAGTACATGAGCCTCCCTGAGATAGAGAAGCGCATAGAGAAAGTGCAGCGCGACATGATTGCCGCCGCAAAGCGCACCGACTTCATAGAGGCCGCTCAACTGCGTGACGAACTGATAAACCTTCAGGACCACCGCGAGTCACTGATAAAAGAGAATGCCGATGTTTCAGCGAACTGATTTCCTGCCCACCTCGCGCGACGAGATGGATGCCCTCGGCTGGGACCGTGCCGATGTGATACTCTTCACGGGCGACGCGTATGTGGACCACCCGTCGTTTGGCGCGGCAGTCATAGGGCGCACGCTCCAGAAAGCCGGTTACAAGGTCGCGATTGTCCCCCAGCCCAACTGGCGCGACGATCTGCGCGACTTCAAGAAACTCGGGGCACCACGCCTTTTCTTCGGTGTATCGGCCGGAGCTATGGACTCGATGGTGAACCATTACACCGCCAACCGCCGTCTGCGCCATGACGACGCATATACAGCCGGCGGACGGCACGGGATGCGCCCCGACATGCCGACAATAGTCTACTCACGCATACTCAAGGAGCTTTATCCAGACGTTCCGGTCATAGCCGGAGGCATCGAGGCATCGTTGCGCCGCGTGGCACACTACGACTACTGGGAAGACAGACTGCGCCCCTCCATACTGATTGACGCACCGGTAGACATACTGTCATACGGTATGGGAGAGCGGACCATACTTGAAATCGCAGCACGCCTTGACAAAGGTGAGAGTATAAAAGATATTACAGATGTGCAACAAATTGCCTTTTTATCTGACGGTAAACCGTCGGAAGGAGACATTGTGCTGCACAGCTACGAGGAGTGTCTGAAGAACAAGAAACTTCAGGCCCTCAACTTCAGGCATGTAGAGGAGGAGTCGAACAAATACTCCGGTGCCGTGATATGGCAGCAGGCCAAAGGGAAGATGATACAGGTCAACCCGATGTTGCCGCCGATGACGACAGGTGAGATTGACGCGTCGTTCGACCTGCCCTACACACGTGTGCCACATCCACGCTACAAAGGAAAGACCATACCCGCCTACGAGATGATCCGCCACTCGGTCAACATGCACCGTGGCTGCTTCGGTGGTTGCGCGTTCTGCACCATCTCGGCGCATCAGGGTAAATTCATCGCATCGCGCTCGAAAGAATCGATTGTGCGCGAGGCGCGGCAAGTTACACAGATGGATGACTTCAAAGGCTACATCTCCGACCTCGGAGGGCCGTCGGCCAACATGTACGCCATGGGTGGACGCGACAAATCAATCTGCAAGAAATGCGCACGCCCCTCATGCCTTCATCCGAAACCATGTCCGAACCTCGACAACGACCATTCGCGTCTGCTCGACGTGTATCACGCCGTAGACGCGCTGCCCGGAGTGAAGAAATCATTCATCGGAAGCGGTGTGCGCTACGACCTCGCCATGGCACCCTCTGGCTCGGCAAAGACCGATGCCGTGAACCGCGACTATCTGCGCGAGCTGATAACCGACCATGTGAGCGGACGGTTGAAGGTGGCACCTGAACACACATCGGACGAAGTGCTGATGTGTATGCGCAAGCCCGGCTTCGACCAGTTCCGCAAGTTCAAGCGCATATTCGACCGCACCAACGCTGAGGCCGGATTGCGCCAGCAGCTCATACCCTACTTCATATCGTCACACCCGGCATGTCGGGAAGAGCACATGGCAGAGTTGGCAGCAATAACCAAAGATCTCAATTTTCAGCTCGAACAAGTGCAGGATTTTACACCTACACCCATGACCGTGGCGACTGAGATCTACTATACCGGCTATCACCCGTACACGGGAGAGAAAGTATTCACCGCCCGCACCGAGAAAGAGAAACTCGCCCAGAGGCAGTTCTTCTTCTGGTGGAAGCCGGAGAGCCGGCAGTCAATACTCGCCGAGCTGAGGAAGATGCACCGGCCGGACCTGATTCAGGCACTTTACCCCCAGGGCGGAAGAGCCGCGACAGGCGGCAGGTATAACAAGTCTGACAAGTCTGACAGGTCTGACAGGTCCGACAGACCTACCAGCCGGGGAACAAAAAAGAATGAAATAAAACATAAGTTTAACCGTAATACCAAAAAACACTAAAAAGATCATGAACAAAACAGGATTGAAAATGTGTGCAATGTTATTGCCATTGGCTCTGACTGCCTGCTCTGACAAGAGTGGTGGCGATGCCAAACTGATTGAGAAGCCGGACATCAAGATTGAGAACGGTATGCTCACGCCCGAAGTGCTCGAAGCCTTCGGCCGCATCTCCGAGGCTATCCCCTCGCCCGACGGTACAAAGATTATCTTCACCCTTACCTACGAAGATATTCAGGAAAACAAGGGCAATGCGGAAATCTACATCATGGATGCCGACGGCCAGAATATGACTCGCCTCACCAAGACCGTAGGCTCCGAGTCGAACCTGCAATGGATCGAGGATGGCAAGAAAATTGCATTCCTGCGTCACGACAAGGAAACCGACGCAACCCAGATTTTCAGCATGAACGCCGACGGCACCGGTGAGAAAAGACTCTCAAGCGAGGCCAACGGAATAGAATGCTTCAAAATCAGCCCCGACGGCAAGCATGTGGTGTTCGCATCAGCAATCGACGACTATAACAAGAACGACGAGGAGCTTTTCAAAGACCTGCCCAAGACAACAGGCCGTGTGGTCGATGACCTCGGTTACAAGCACTGGGATGAATGGGTGACAAAAATCCCCCACCCCTTCGTGGCTGACCTCGACGGCGAGGTAAAGAATGCAAAAGACATCATGCAGGGTGAGCCTTTCGAGTGTCCTGTCCGTCCGTTCGGCGGTGCCGAGTCGTTCGCATGGAGTCCCGACGGCACGAAGCTCGTTTACGTGAGCCGCAAGCTCAAAGGCATGGATTACGTGTTCTCGACCGACTCCAACCTCTATATGTACGACCTCGCGAGCGGTGAGACCGAGACCCTTACCAAGGGTGAGGAATTCCCCGGCTATGACACAGACCCCGTGTTCTCGCCCGACGGCAACACTCTCGCATGGCTCTCGATGCCCACTGCCAAATATGAGAGCGACAAGAAGCGCCTGATGGTGATGGATATGAAGAGCCGTCAGACCCGTGACCTCACCGCCAACTGGGACTACTGGCCCGAGCAGATAGCATGGGCGAAGAACGGCAAGAGCATCTGGTTCACCGGATACTATCAGGGTGTGGCACCCGTCTTCACAATCGATGTGAACACCTGCGCCATCGACACAATCGTGACCGGACAGTATGACTACGCAAGCGTGGTGCCCGTGGCCGACAACGCCGCAATCGCACTCCGCCACTCAATGCGCGAACCCAACGAGATCTTCGCTGTAAGCAAAGACAAGGCCGACCAGCTCACCACAGTCAACAAGGAACTTCTCGACCAGCTCAAGCTCGGCGAAGTGAAGAAAGTCATCGTACCGACCACCGACGGCGGCCAGATGACATGCTGGGAGATTCTCCCCCCCGACTTCGACCCGAACAAGAAATATCCCGCCATCCTCTACTGCCAGGGTGGTCCGCAGCAGGCTGTGAGCCAGTTCTGGAGCTACCGCTGGAACTTCATGATCATGGCCGCACACGGATATATCGTGATCGCCCCCAACCGTCACGGCGTGCCCGGCTTCGGCACCGCATGGAACCGTCAGATTTCAGGCGACTACGGCGGCCAGAACATGCAGGACTATTTCTCGGCAACCGACTACATCAAGAGCCGTCCCTATGTTGACGCTGACCATGTAGGTGCAATCGGCGCAAGCTACGGCGGTTTCTCCGTATACTGGCTCGCCGGTCATAACGACGGCCGCTATGCCGCACTCGTGGCTCACGCCGGTATCTTCAACGTAGAGGCCCAGTATCTTGAGACAGAAGAGATGTGGTTCGCCGACTTCGACCTCGGTGGCCCGTACTGGGAGAAAGAGAACGCGACAGCACAGCGCACATACGCCAACTCACCCCATCGCTACGTGAACAACTGGACAGCCCCGATGCTCATCACCGTCGGAGAGCTTGACTACCGCATCCTCGCATCGCAGGGTATGCAGGCATTCAACGCAGCCAAGATGCATGGTCTTGAGGCTGAGATGCTCGTATTCCCCGACGAGAACCACTGGGTGCTCAAGCCCCAGAACGCCATCCTCTGGCAGCGCACATTCTTCCGCTTCCTCGACAAGCATCTGAAGAATGCCGCACCCGCTGAAAAGACAGCAGGAGAAGAGGTAGACTCAGCACAGCAGAGATAATCAGAACCGATTATTTCCGGGTAACCCGGAACCGGCATACAGACGCTGCGCCCCGCACGGGACGCAGCGTTTTTTTGCACATGATGTGCGGAGCAATACCCTAATAAGGGTATTTTGAGGGTGCGCATTTGGCTGCGCCGATAATTGGTTGTAATTTTGCGGTGACAATTATTTTTTCAAGCCGTCGGCTCCGGTCCGCATTGCGACATACGGGGACGGCGGAAATCATCCAAGTCAAATTTATGCGACTGTCAGATCTTAAGCCGGGACAAACCGGCGTCATTACAAAGATATTCGGTCACGGGGCTTTCCGAAAGCGCGTGATGGAAATGGGATTTGTGCGCGGGCGCGAAGTGAGCGTGATACTCAACGCACCGCTGCAGGATCCGGTAAAATATGCGCTGATGGGATATGAGGTATCCCTGCGACGCGCCGAAGCCAACCTTGTGGAAGTTGAACTTTTAGAGGATTGGAACGCATCGTCCGACCATGCCGACCGTGCAGCTGACACTTCGGAGCACACCGAAGTAGGACACATCGGCGACCGCCTGCGCAGCGACAAGATTATCAACATAGCACTGTTGGGTAATCCTAACTGCGGCAAGACATCCCTGTTCAATATGGTGTCGGGCGCGCGTGAGCATGTGGGCAACTACGCCGGGGTGACGGTCGATGCCAAGGAGGGAACACTTCGTTACAAAGGCTACCGGCTTAACATAGTGGACCTGCCCGGAACCTACTCGCTGTCGGCCTACTCGCCCGAGGAACTCTATGTGATGCGTTATCTGCGCGAGGAGACACCCGACGTTCTCGTGAATGTGGTGGTAGCCTCGAACCTGGAGCGCAACCTCTACCTCACCACAGAGCTGATCGACATGAACCTGCCGATGGTGGTTGACCTCAACATGTACGACGAGCTTAAGAAATCGAACGCCAAGCTCGATTACGAGTCGCTCGGCAAGATGCTTGGTGTGCCGTTCGTGCCGACCATTGCCTCTACCGGATGGGGAATAGACAAACTCCTCGACACCGTGATAGAGGTCTATGAGATGACCAACCCCGACACGCGGCATATACACGTCAACATGAACCCGGAGATAGAGCAGACTGTGTCTATTTTCAACCGTGAGTTCAAGAATGACCCGACCGTGTCAGACCACTTCTCACCCCGCTTCCTTGCAATCAAGTTCATAGAGCGCGACCCCGAGGTTGAAAAGATGCTCAGCGACAATCCGAGCTACAGCAAATGGAGCGAGTTGCGCGACCGTGAGGATGCCCGCATATCGGATAAGCTTCAGGAAGACGTGACCTCGGCAATATCGGCCGACAAATATGGATTTATCCAAGGTGCATTGCGCGAGACCATGGATGGTTCGCTCGAAAAAGAGGAGAAGTCAACCAAGATAATAGACACCTTCGTGACCAACAAACTCTTCGGATTCCCGATATTCCTCATAGTGATGTGGGTGATGTTCTGGGCCACGTTCCAGTTGGGAAGTTACCCGATGGAGTGGATCGAGAGTCTTGTCTCATGGATTTCAGGACTGATCGGAGAATACATGACCGATGGGCCTCTCAAAGACCTGCTGCTCGACGGAATAATCGGCGGCGTGGGCGGCGTGATTGTCTTCCTGCCGAACATCCTCATACTTTACGCCTTCATCTCATTTATGGAGGATTCAGGCTACATGGCACGAGTCGCGTTCATCATGGACAAGCTGATGCACAAGATGGGGCTTCACGGAAAATCGTTCATACCGCTCGTGATGGGTTTCGGCTGCAACGTGCCGGCCATCATGTCAACGCGAATCATCGAGAGCAAGTCGAGCCGGTTGATAACAATCCTGATCAATCCGTTCATGAGTTGTTCGGCGCGAATACCGATCTACGTATTGTTGGCCGGAGCATTCTTCCCGCAATATGGAGCGTGGGTGTTTGTCGGCTTGTATCTGTTGGGTATAATCGTTGCTGTGCTCACGGCCAAGATAATGCGCAAGTTCTGGTTCAAGGCAGACGAGACACCCTTTGTGATGGAGCTGCCCCCCTACCGTATGCCGACCTTCAAGGCCACCATGCGCAACATGTGGGGCAAAGCCGAGCAGTATCTCAAGAAGATGGGAGGACTCATACTTGTAGCCTCGATCATAATCTGGGCACTCTCCTACTTCCCCCACTATGTGCCCGAGGATGTGCCCGAGACATACCGCACCGAGGCATTGGCTGAGATGCCGGCTACAACATTAGCTGAGAATTCTGCCGACGACATAGAGGAACTTGTGACCACCGAATACCAGCAGGAGCACTCAATCCTTGGTTATGTCGGCAAGGCTGTCGAGCCGGTGGTACGTCCGATGGAATTCGGTTGGAAGACCTGCGTTTCGCTTATAGCCGGAGCTGCTGCGAAAGAGGTGGTGGTCTCTACACTCGGCGTGCTTTACGTAGGCGATGACGATGCCGAAGCACTCTCCACTCGACTCAGCACGCCGTCGAAGATAACAGGCGAGACACCCTTCAACGAAGCCTCGGCACTGGCCTTCCTTGTGTTTGTGTTGCTCTACTTCCCCTGCATAGCGACCTTGGCGGCGATAACCCGCGAGACCGGCAGCTGGAAATACACAGCCTTCTCGGTGCTCTACAACACAGTACTGGCCTGGGTACTCGCCTTCGCCACCTTCCGCATCGCCTCACTGTTCATCTGACACAACAACCTTTGCAAATGCTGAACACACCCCGATAATTAGTGCCTGCGCACTCAATTCACCAAACAAGGCTGCTGACCAACGTCGGCAGCCTTTATTCCTATACTGTAATCCAATTATCACTAAATTAAGGATTGTGATTGTTAAGTCAGGAAAAATTAGTATTTTTGTGGATGATGGTGAAACTGTTGATATTGTCAAACAAGAACTTAGATTGGATGGAACATGAATACGGGGCTGATTTCTCCGGCTGGAGATTATAAAAGATTATTGAGTTATCAGAAGACTAATGTTGTCTTTCTGATAACCTGCTATTTCTGCGAGAAATTTCTGCGGCGCGGAGACAGGACTATTGACCAGATGGTGCAAGCCGCCCGTAGCGGAAAGCAAAACATTATAGAGGGATGCGCGGCGTGTCCGACTTCTATCAAGACCGGTATCAAATTACTTAATGTAGCCAAGGCAAGCCTTAAGGAATTGGTGGAGGATTATGAGGATTTTCTAAAGGTGCATTGCAATCGTCAATGGGAAAAAGGAAGTACTGAGTTTGAAACAATGCGCAATTTGGGTGCCACACATAATGACTATGAATTTTTCCGGCCGATTGTAGAGTCCAGACCGCCTGAGACAGTCGCTAACATGGCTATAATTCTCATTAATCAGGCGGATTATCTGCTTTTTAAGCAGATAGGGCGACTCGAAGAGAAATTTCTCGCAGAGGGAGGTTTCTCTGAGAAGATGACAGCAATGAGAAAGAAGCAACGGGGGTATTGAAATTGGGGAAAAGCGGGGAGATAAGGTGGATAAGGTTTTTAAGGAGGGGTAAAGTTGTTAAGGGGATTAAGGGGATTAAGGGGATTAAGGGGATTAAGATGGTTAAGAAAAAGTAAATAAGGACCTTCACTACTTTAATCACTTTAATCACTTTAATCACCTTAATCACCTTAATCACTTTAGCTACTTTAATCACTTTAAGAACCTTATGAGCCTTAACTACTTTATGGACTTTTAGCAAGTTGGGCAGAAGTTGCGGTGGGGTGACAGTAATTTTGGCACGGGGTTTGTTATATAGTTGGTAGGCCGGCGGTGATTTGTTTTTGGTTGCCGGCTTTAATTTGATTTGAGATTAATGAAGAACGATTTTTCCAAACAGTTCAGGCCCATGCTTGAGATAGCTTTCAATGAGGCCAAAAGATTCGATTCCCCTGTCATAACGTCCGAGCATTTCGTGCTCGCCGCGCTACGTCAGCAGGATGGCTATGCCTTCAAGATTCTTAGCCAGCTCAATATTCCGATCGACAAGATTGTAACCGAACTGGAGGAGTATCTCGCCGAACCGCATCAGACCGGCGAAACCACTACCCTGTTCGAACAGCAATATAAGATAAACCTCGCGGCTATACGCCACCTTCAGCTCTCTACATCCGAGGCACGCAAGATGAACGCGCATGTCATCGGCTCGGAGCATATCCTGCTCGCGCTGATTCATGACAAGCGCGCCATGGACTCCTCGATTCTCCAACATATAAAGGAGGAGTATCTGAATTTCGACATTTCGGTGCAGAGCTTCGGTCCCGGCAGCGAGATGCCGCAGATGGGCAAAGATATCGGTAATGACGATGACGACGAGGATTCGGACGTGCCGGTTCAGGACAGTCCGCTGGCAGGCTCACAGCCGCGCCAGGGGGCGCAGAAACCGCGTGGCGACAAGAGCTCGCGCAAAAGCGACACTCCGGCTCTCGACAAGTTCGGCTACGACATGACCAAGGCGGCAGCCGAAGGTCGGCTTGACCCTGTGGTGGGGCGTGAGAAAGAAATCGAGCGACTTGCACAGATTCTGTCACGACGCAAGAAGAACAATCCGGTGCTCATCGGAGAACCGGGTGTCGGCAAATCTGCCATCGTAGAAGGATTGGCGTTGCGAATCACGCAGCGCAAGGTGTCGCGTGTGCTTTTCGACAAGCGCGTGATAGGACTCGACATGACCGGAATGGTGGCCGGCACCAAATACCGGGGACAGTTCGAGGAGCGCATCAAGACCGTGCTCGACGAACTTTCCAAGAATCCCGACATCATACTCTTCATCGACGAGATACACACCATAGTCGGTGCCGGAGGCTCACCCGGTTCGATGGACGCGGCCAACATACTCAAACCCGCACTCGCACGCGGTGAGATACAGTGCATCGGCGCAACAACCCTCGACGAATACCGCCAGAACATCGAGAAAGATGGCGCGCTCGAACGTCGTTTCCAGAAAGTGATGGTGGAACCCACCACCCCGGAGGAGACACTTGAGATACTGCGTCAGGTAAAGGAGAAATATGAGGACCACCACAACGTAAGCTACACCGACGAGGCTCTTGAGGCATGCGTGAACCTCACGGAGCGTTATGTGAGCGACCGCAACTTCCCCGACAAGGCACTCGATGCCCTTGACGAGGCCGGTAGCCGCGTACACATCACGAACATCGTTGTGCCCGAGGAAATCGAGTCGCTTGAGAAGCGTATCGACGAACTCACGCAGCAGAAACTCGCTGCGGCCAAAGCCCAGGATTACGAGAAAGCGGCCTCACTCCGCGACGAGGTTGTCAAAGCCAAGAGCGAGCTTGAGACGGCCAAACAGAAGTGGGAGGATAGCCTGAACAGTGACCGTCAGGTAGTGGATGATGAGAAAGTGGCCGAAGTGGTGGCCCTGATGACAGGTGTGCCGACGCAGCGCATCGCTCAGGCAGAAGGAGCCCGGCTCATACAGATGGGCGACTCACTCAAGGGTGCCGTAATCGGTCAGGACGATGCCATCAAGAAAGTGGTTAAAGCCATACAACGCAACCGCATCGGACTCAAAGACCCTGACAAACCTATAGGCGTGTTCATGTTCCTCGGCCCGACAGGTGTCGGCAAGACACTGCTGGCAAAGCGCATAGCGGAATATCTGTTCGACTCGGCCGACGCGCTTATACGCGTTGACATGAGCGAGTTCATGGAGAAATTCACAGTGTCGCGACTTGTCGGAGCACCTCCGGGATACGTCGGATACGAGGAGGGGGGCCAGCTCACCGAGAAAGTGCGCCGCAAGCCCTACTCCGTGGTACTTCTCGACGAGATTGAGAAAGCGCATCCCGACGTGTTCAACCTGCTGCTTCAGGTCATGGACGAGGGACGCCTGACCGACTCGCTCGGACGCAGAATCGATTTCAAGAACACGATACTCATCATGACGAGCAACATCGGTTCGCGCCAGCTGAAAGACTTCGGCGGCGGCGTAGGTTTCAACACAGCTACGCAGACCAAGGAGCAGGCTCACAGCGTGATTTCAAAGGCACTGAACAGAGCGTTCTCGCCCGAGTTCCTGAACCGTGTGGACGACATCATCATGTTCGACCAGCTCGACAAGGAGGCCATCTTCAAGATCATCGACATAGAGCTCCGCGACTTCTTCTCACGCGTGGAGAAACTTGGCTTCCATCTCGACCTGAGCGACGGAGCCAAGACGTTCATCGCCGAGAAGGGCTATGACAAGAGCTTCGGTGCGCGACCGCTGAAACGCGCCATCCAGAAATATCTGGAAGACGAGCTCGCTGAGCTTATGCTCAAGCTTGGTGCTGACGGACAGCTCGGCGGCACAATATCGGTGACCTACAAAGAGGGAGACGACAAACTCATGCTCGACTACCATCCTGTGGAATAAGCCGTAGCGGCTGACACCCAGCTTAAAAATGGCCGTTCAGCGTAAGATACGGTAATAGGGGTCGCACAGAGACAGAAGGCGGATACAGACCTGCGGGTTGTATCCGCCTTCACTTTATTTATCCGGCATTTTTTAAGTGTTTTCAAGTCATAATTTGGCTGAAAATGCGGGAAATGTCGATATTTTTTTGTAATTTTGTCAATTGGAGTGCATGAACGTTCCAACGCTTCGTACACCCCTTTCGACAGACAATAATTACAACAGAAATAATGCAAGGAGACGACAAGATTATTCCGATTAATATCGAATCGGAAATGAAAAGCGCCTACATCGACTACTCGATGTCGGTGATTGTATCTCGTGCCCTTCCCGATGTGCGCGACGGTTTCAAGCCGGTGCACCGCAGGGTACTGTTCGGAATGAACGAACTTGGAAACACATTCTCGGGCGACACAAAGAAATCTGCACGTATCGTCGGAGAGGTGATGGGTAAGTACCACCCCCACGGCGACTCGTCGATCTATCTGACCATGGTGCGCATGGCTCAGGAATGGTCGCTCCGCTACCCTCTTGTGTTCGGACAGGGCAACTTCGGTTCAATCGACGGAGACTCTCCCGCCGCCATGCGTTATACGGAGGTAAAGCTCGCCCGTATGGGTGAGGAACTTCTGCGCGACCTCGACAAAGAAACCGTGGACTTCGTTCCCAACTTCGACAATACGCTCAACGAACCTTCGGTGCTCCCGACGCGCATACCGAACCTGCTGGTCAACGGAGCCTCGGGTATCGCGGTCGGCATGGCCACCAACATGCCCCCTCACAACCTCACCGAATCGCTCAACGCATCAATCGCCTTGATTGACAATCCCGACCTTACAATCGAGGAGCTGATGGAGCACATCAAGGCTCCCGACTTTCCGACAGGAGGTGAGATTTTCGGACTTCAGGGCGTGCGCGACGCATTCGAGACCGGTCGCGGCCGCATCATAGTCCGCGCCAAGGCTGAAATCGAGACAGAGGGGAACCATGACGCAATCGTAATCTCAGAAATACCCTACGGCGTGCTCAAGGGTGAGCTTGTGAAATCAATCAACCAGCTTGCCGAAGAGAAGAAAATCGAGGGCATCGCCGACATAACCGACACCTCGGCACGCGGCAAGATCAACATCGTGATCGACATCAAGAAAGATGCAAATGCCAAGGTGGTTCTCAACAAGCTCTTCAAACTGACACAGTTGCAGACTTCGTTCAGCGTGAACAACGTGGCACTTGTGAACGGACGTCCCAAGACGCTGAATCTTAAAGAGATTCTCTCGGCGTTTGTGGACCACCGCCGCGACGTGGTGCTCCGCCGCACACGCTACGACCTGCGCAAGGCTGAGGAACGCGCCCACATACTGAAAGGTCTGATGGTCGCCACCGACAACATCGACGAGGTGATAGCCATAATCCGTGGCAGCGAGACCACGGAGCAGGCACGCCTGAGACTTTCGGAGCGCTTCGAGCTCGACGAGATACAGACCCGCGCAATAGTTGAGATGCGACTCCGCCAGCTCACCGGACTCGAAATGGAGAAACTCCGCAACGAGTACGACGAACTGATGAAGCTCATAGCCCATTACAACGACATTCTCAACAACGAGCATGTGCTCCGCGAGGTAATCAAGGAGGAGCTTGTGGAAATCCGCGACAAATATGGTGACGAGCGCCGCACGAAAATCAACCCCTTCTCTGGCGATTTCAACTCGGAAGACTTCTACTCCGACGACAAGATGATCATCACCATCTCGCACTTGGGCTACATCAAGCGTACGCCGCTGAGCGAGTTCCGCGCACAGCACCGCGGAGGTGTGGGTGCGAAGGGAAGCTCGACACGCGACGAGGACTTCATCGAATACATCTACCCCGCCACCAACCACAACTACATGCTCTTCTTCACCCAGAAGGGACGTTGCTACTGGCTGAAGGTATATGAGATTCCCGAGGGTGCGAAGAACTCGAAGGGACGCGCCATCCAGAACCTGCTCCAGATTGACCAGGATGACCGCGTGAACGCGTTTATCCGTGTGAAGGGCCTTACGGATCCGGCATTCAACACGACGCACAACCTTGTGTTCGGCACGAAGCGCGGTTTCATCAAGAAGACACAGCTCTCCGCATACTCGCGTCCGCGTGCAATCGGCGTGAACGCGATTGTGATCCGCGAAGACGACGAAGTAATCAGCGTACGCCTCACCGACGGAAACTCCGAGATAATCATGGCCAACCGTGCAGGGCGCGCCATCCGCTTCAATGAGAAGACGGTACGCAGCATGGGCCGTATGTCGCAGGGTGTTAAAGCGATGTCACTCGACGAGGGAGACGAGGTTGTAGGCATGATCACGATGAGCGGCGAACCCGACGAGACCGTAATGGTAGTGTCGGAGAACGGCTACGGCAAACGTTCAGCACTCGATGACTACCGCATCACCAACCGTGGCGGCAAGGGTGTGAAGACACTCAATGTTACCGACAAGACCGGCGCACTCGTTTCGATCAAGAACGTTAACGACTCGAACGACCTGATGATTATCAACGAGAGCGGAGTGGCGCTCCGTCTGCCAGTGGCAGACATCCGTGTGATGGGCCGCGCCACACAGGGCGTGAAGCTCATCGACCTTGGCAAGCGCGGTGACACCATCGCTTCGGTTTGCAAAGTTGACTCGCAGCCTGAAGAGGAAGTCGAGAACGAGCTGGAGGCCGAGAGCGAGGAGAACCGCGTGGAACGTGCCGAGAACCGTGTGATCCGTGAGGCTGAGGAAATACTCGACGCAGACCGGGAAGAAACGGGAGCTGACGAGGAGACTGAGGAAACCGGGAATTAATCCGCACGGTTAATTTACACAATCGAAATACAAACCAAAAACATAAAGCTATGAAGAAAATTCTGACCTTGGCTCTCTGCCTTACGGCTGTAGGTTCGATGAGCGCCCAGAAGGAAAACGTTGACCAGGCTGCGAAAATGTCGGGAAAAATCGATAAGATTGCCGACGCACGCGCTCTTATCAACCAGGCGAAGGAGAATCCCGCCACCGCCAACGATGTCCGTACATACTACGTTGCGGGCAAACTTGAATTCGATGCTTTTGACGAGGCATTCAAGAAACGCGCAATCAACCCCGATGATCCTGCTGTCAACACCCTCGACATGGGCACAGAGCTGATCAACGGTTACAATGAGTTCCTCAAGGCTCTCCCGCTCGACTCAGTTCCCAACGAGAAGGGTCAAATCAAGCCGAAGCACTCCAAGGATATGGTATCCAAAATCAACGGACATCACAACGACTACTTCAACTATGGTGGCGAGATGTTCAACAACAAGCACTACTATCCCGAGGCATACAACGCCTTCATGATCTACGGCGACATTCCCTCTCAGCCCTGGGCTGACAAGGCTGTCAAGGCAGTTCCCGACTCGATGGTTGCCCTCGCGTACCACTACGCAGGTATCGGCGCGTTCTCAGGCAATGACCTGAATGCCGCACTCAAAGCATTTGAGAAGGCACGCAATGCCGGCATCACCGACCCGCAGAACTACGTATATGAAATAGCATGTTGGCAGAACCTCGTGCTCCGCGACTCAACACTTGAGAATAAGGCAAAGACTGAAATCGAAAACGTGGCACGCGACGGTTATGAAAAATTCGGCATCTCGAATCCTCTTTTCATCAACAACCTCGTGAATTCTCTGCTCCAGCAGAGCCGTTACGACGATGTTGTGGCACTTATCGGCAACCAGCTTGACAAGACTCCCGACCAGGCATTCCTCTACGGTCTGCGCGGATATGTGTATGACCGCAAAGGTGATGACGAGGCATCGCTCGCCGACTACCGCAAGGCAGCCAGCATCGAGACCGCCGACATCGAGACCCTGAAGAACGCCGCCAAGAAAATCTACACCACCGGAACTGAGAAGTGGAACGCCATCGAAGGCAACCAGCCCGAGGCCCGCAACGATGTGAAGGTTAACTATTTCGAGGCAGCCAAGGCAATCGCAGAGCGCGCACAGCAGATGGATCCAGCAGATTCTGATGTACAGTACATCCTGGAGAACATCAACTATGCACTCGAAACATATTTCTAAATAACCGGAGGAATGTCACCGACCGTGACATCCGGTTTACAGCAACAAGAGCGGAGTCCACTGCGGACTCCGCTCTTATTGCTGAAACGTGGGGAACTAAATGATTAGAAGTGGGGAACTAAATGATTCTATGAAATGAAAGATGATTCTGTGAAATGCGTTGCCGCCGAAGTTGTGGCCACATCCGACACTGTTAAAGAGCGATTGTGGAACAGCGAGTATCTCAAGGTAATGATGTGCAATTTCCTGCTCTTTTTCGCCTTTTATCTACTTACCCCACTCTTGCCAATTTATCTTGACAGCCAGTTTCAGGCCGACAAGGATATGATTGGCATAGTGCTTTCGGGTTACGTGGTGGCCACACTGCTGGTACGTCCGTTCAGCGGTTTCTTTGTGGACAGCTTCAACCGGAAGAGGGTGCTGACAATCTGCTTCTTCGCGTTCTTCATCTTCTTCGCCGGCTACATAGGAGCTGCCACGCTGCTGATGTTCGCAATTGTCCGCACGTTGCACGGCATACCTTTCGGTGCGACCACCGTAGCCAACAGTACAGTGGCCATAGATGTGCTCCCCTCATCGCGCCGCAACGAGGGTATAGGCTACTACGGACTCAGCAACAATCTGGCCATGGCCTCGGCACCGACAGCGGGAATATACATATATAATATGACCGGTAATTTCTCGCTGCTTTTCTGGATTTCTCTTGTGTTGTCCTGTCTCGGATTTCTTTGCGCTTGCCGCGTAAGGCTGCCGGAGCGTGAGATTGTGAAAAACAAGCCGAAACTGAGTCTGGACCACTTCTTCCTGGGTCGTGCATGGCTCTTGGCTGTCAACATCTCATTGTTCGGACTCTGCTGGGGTGTCATGAGCAATTATGTGGCCATATATGGGCAGGAGATGCTCGGAATAACCGACGGCACAGGAATGTTCTTCCTGTTGCTAAGCGCAGGCCTAATGCTCTCGCGGGTGTTCGGCACGCGGTCACTGCGTGACGGTAAGATAACGCGCAACTGCACGCGTGGTGTCCTGATTTCTCTTTTGGGATATACACTGTTCGCCACGGCATGGGGTGAATGGTCGTTCTATCTGTCGGCCCTGCTTGTGGGACTCGGCAACGGCCAGATGTACCCGGCATTCATGACAATGTTCATAAAGATGGCACGGCATGACCAGCGCGGCACGGCTAACTCGTCGATACTCATATCCTGGGACCTCGGCATGGGGGCAGGCATATTGGCAGGCGGCTTCATAGCCGAATATGTCAGCTACGAAGCCGCCTTCTGGGTAGTGGCCGCGATGCAGGCTACGGGAGCGTTGCTCTTCATCCTGTCAACGCGTATGTTCTTCACGCGCCGCCGGCTCGACAGGGAATGAACCGGAAGCGTTGAAAAGTGACCCTAATAAAAGGTCGCATCGGTCAGAAGACGATGCGGCCTTTTTTTGCCTGTTCGAGCATTTTCTTGCCCGGCACAAGATAGACCTCCAGACGCCGGTTGCGCATACGGTTGCTCATGGAGTTGTTTTCCACCAGCGGCATGTCGTCACCGAAGGCATAAGGGAAAAGATAAGTCGTGTCGCAATCCTGGTCGGCAAACCAGTCGGCCACGGCCTTGGACCGCTCCTCCGTGAGATGATCGCGGTAGACCTCCGAACCTGTGTTGTCGGTGTGCATGACCATAAGCACACGATACATGTCGGGGTCTTTCAGATAACGCTTGAGAGGCGCGAGGAGTGCCGCCGCGTCGGAACGCAGCTCCGTGGCGTTGGGCGCGAACAGACTCGCCGCAGGAATGGTAACAAGAAGCACCTCCTTGTTACGGAAAGTCTCGACCGTGCAATTGTTCTTCGAATTGTATTCACGGCTGAAAAGACGGTTGCGTCCCTCCTTCTCCTGAAACTTCCGGATGAGTTCGGCACTCTTGTTGTCGAGCGGGACAGAGTTGACCATCTCGATAAAATTGAGTTCATCGAGGTCATCGGAAGTCTCGGCCTTGGCGGCTTTGTCTGCGGATACCACTTCCTCCGCCTGACCTGAAGCACCGACTTTGAACGTCTTCTTGCTCTGCGCGAAGGCAACCGCCGGAGAGAGCGAGAGTCCGGCCGCGAGCAGGAGCAGACTAAAATTCTTCGATAGACTCTTCATATTGCAATTCAGATTTTACAATCATCTCAACGTCGTCGGGAGTGATGTCAAGTTCTTTGGCACGGCGCAGCTCCTTGCAGACATATGCCACAAGGTCGTCAACACGCAACTCCTCCTCGTCGGTTATATCGGCGTTGATGTCGAGATAGCCGTTTTTCTCATACCAGTCCCATATTGTGTCGATGACATATAGAATGTCGTCGTCGCTTATCTCCTTGTTACGCTCTTCGGGGAGAGTCGCACGGATGAACTTTATTGCCTCATCCTCATCAAATGTTGTCAGCTCACTCATAACTTACATTTTTTAATTGTTAAGGTCAACCAGCCCGTCCGGGAGGGTTGTCTCGATTACCCGGCGGCTGTCGTCAACCGCATTGATGAATTCCTCGGCCACCGGCACATATACGCGGTCGCCCGAAGGGGTGTCCACAATGAAAAGTACGTTGGCTGTGGAGTCATCCACATCTACCACCTCCCCTATCTCGCCGAGACTGCTGTCAACCACCTTATAGCCCACGAAATCATCTTTGAGTTCAAGGTCGGGGTCATCGTAATAATCGACGAGATTCGACCGGAGACCATAAATCTCCTTGTTGACAAACTGCTGCGCCTGTTCCTGCGAATCAACGCCGCTGAGTTTGACAAGATATGATTCCGAACCCTTGGGACGCACAGATTCGGCATAGAATGGCACATAGATGCCATCGACCGCAACAACCAAAGCGTTCCCGTCGGCAGCATAATCGCCGTCGATGTCGAGAAGAGCGTTCAGCTCCCCTTTCAGCGCATGGGTCTTCTGGAATTTTCCTATTTCTACTATATCCTCTTTCTTTATCACCTTTTTCAAGTCTTATCATGCATGGGGTATGTGCAGTGCCGCCATGTCACGTTGCTAATCTTCTATTCTAATGATTTTTGCGCCCAATTTGTTGAGTCGTTGGTCGATATTTTCGTATCCACGGTCAATCTGGTTGATGTTCTGGATACGGCTCGTGCCGCGTGCCCCCATAGCCGCGATAAGCATGGCTATGCCGGCGCGTATGTCGGGCGACACCATGTCGGTGGCACGGAGACAATTGAACTTTCCGGCCCCGATGACCACAGCACGGTGCGGGTCGCAGAGAATGACACGCGCACCCATGTCGAGAAGTTTGTCCACGAAGAAAAGGCGGCTCTCGAACATCTTCTGATGTATGATGACCGACCCGACGGCCTGAGTGGCAACCACCAGGAAGATGCTTAGCAGGTCGGGCGAGAGACCGGGCCATGGAGCATCGGCGATAGTCATTATGGATCCGTCGATAAATTCGTCGATACGGTAGATTTCCTTCTGGTCTATACGTATGTCGTTACCCTCGATCTGAAGGTTGACGCCAATACGCTCGAATGCAGACGGCAACATGCCGAGGTCAGCCGCACCCACATTGCGGAGAAGCAGATTGGATCCCGTCATAGCGGCCATTCCTATGAAACTGCCGACCTCAATCATGTCGGGTATAAGCGTATGGGTTGTACCTCCAAGCTGATCCACACCCTCGATACGGAGCAGATTTGAACCTATGCCCTCGATATGAGCACCCATGCGTACAAGCATCCGGCAAAGCTGCTGGATGTATGGCTCGCAGGCGGCATTATATATGGTGGTGGTGCCCTTGGCGAGTACCGCCGCCATGACAATGTTGGCCGTACCGGTGACCGATGCCTCATCAAGAAGCATGTAGCAGCCTTTCAAACCCTCGGCTGGAGCCTCGATGCGGTATGTATGGCTTTCAGACTCATAATTGAAATTGGCCCCGAGATTCCGAAGACCCACGAAATGTGTGTCAAGACGGCGACGGCCTATCTTGTCACCACCCGGACGCGGCATGACAGCAATCCCGAAACGGGTAACCAGAGGCCCCATGACCATCACCGAACCACGCAGCGACTCTGCCTTCTTGCGGTAGAGGTCGCTGGTGATATAGGCGAGATCAATCTCATCAGCCTGAAATTCCACTTCTGAAGGTGTAATATATTTCACCTTTACACCCATTTCGGAAAGGAGGTTGATAAGATTGCGCACGTCCGAAATCTGAGGAAGGTTCGATATAACGACTTTCTCAGATGTAAGCAGGGTGGCGCAGATTACCTCAAGGGCTTCGTTTTTCGCACCCTTGATACTGATCTCGCCATGCAGGGAGTGACCTCCCTCTACTATAAAGCTGCTCATTTTCTTTTCTTTCTTTTATTGTTGGCGCGTTGCGGCTGAGGAGCCTCGCGGTATTCGTGAAGCAGATAGGTCGAAGGATCGAGGTTTATCTTTCCTCCGGAATATAGAGCGAGGTCGCGAAGAATCTTAGCATCGTCCACTCCCTCCTTGTTATGCTGGAGCATAAGCTTCTTCATATGGTGGGCAAGCATGGAAATAAGCACCTCCTTTTCCTCACCCTCCTCAAGCTCGGCCACAGTCGAGATCATCTGCTCGATGTTCTTGCCATAGTGACGGAATCGCATGGCCGACGATGTGTAAGGAAGTTTCTCGGGAGTGGGATTCATCTTCTCTGCCGTGATTACATCGCAGGGGAAATCAATGTCGAGCTCGAAGCGCGACATGATATTGATCTGGTCCCAGATCTTTGAGTAATCTTTGTTGATACCGAGAAGTTCAGGAAACATGCCGGCCATGGTGTCGGCGATGGCATAGGCGCAGACCGTGCGTTCCTCGCGGTCGGGAATGCCGACGCAATAGTCAACGAGTCCCTGGAGGTGCCGGCCATATTCGGGAAGGAGCACAGGCTCCATGTCTGTATTGTATGGTAACATTTTGTTTCGGGTTAGATTTTTGATTTGGGCATTGTTGTCTGATATGCTTTCAGGTAGTTTGGAACAGAGTAGGCGATGTCGAGGAAATCCTCCTCGCGCAGTGCCTTCTCCGAAAGCGCCAACATATCCTTGGCTTGCGGGAGCAGGCCATCTATCCAATGCGCGTTGGGGTGATTTATTACACTTTTGGCTTTCTCGGCACCGTCGCCGATGAAATACAGCTGCTTTCCGGAGTCAAGAAGCGAGGCAAATGAGTTCTCGTCGAGAATCATCGGACCGGGTGTCTGGAGAGGATTGAGCGCGAAGTCGTATGGAGCGGTGAAGACCTCCATGCGGCGTGCATCGACCATCGGCACGAGAATCTCCTCGCCTGTCCAGTCCATGTTACGGAACATAGCCTTTACGGCAAGAATCTTGAGGGTATCGACACCGATGAGAGGTATGCCGAGACTGAACGCAAGCCCTTTGGCGAGCGAGAGTCCGATTCGAAGTCCGGTATAGCTTCCGGGGCCCATGCTAACGGCCACGGCATCGAGTTTGAGTTCCTTGCGGTGAAGTTCCTCCATGCAACGCTCCACAAACGGCGCGAGTCGGTTTGCGTGCTGCATACCCTCGCGGTCGTCGAGCTGCATCTCAAGAGCACCATGGCGAGTGAGCGCCACGCTGCATATCTTTCCGGATGTCTCTATATTAAGTATTGTCATTTTTCTGTTTTTCTTATTCTTCAACAACCGTATTTGCTTCGGCTTTCTGAAGATTTGATTTGGCGGCTCTCGCACAGCGTATGCCGTCGATTGCCGCAGATACTATTCCACCTGCATATCCTGCGCCCTCGCCTGCGGGATAAAGACCGGCAAGCGACACACTGCCGAGGCTCTCCGGATCGCGAAGCACACGCACAGGCGATGACGTGCGCGACTCAAGGCCAATCATCACTGCGTCGTTGGTCAGAAATCCGCGGGCCTTGCGTCCGAAGTCACGGAAACCTGCGGCAAGCCGGCGTGCGATGAACGGAGGCAGCAGTGTGTTGAAGTCAGCCGACTGCACACCGGGTGCATAAGAAGTAGCCGGTAGTGTTTCCGACACCCGACCCTCCACGAAATCAAGCATACGCTGTGCGGGTGCGACTATTGTCTCTCCGGCCGCGCGGAACATAGAGCGTTCGAGCGATTCCTGAAGGAGCAACATCTCAAGCGGTCCGGCATCGGCAAACTCAGGGAAATCGCCGGGATGAATCTCGACAACCATTCCGGAGTTGGCAAGACGGCCTGAACGCGCCGAGGCCGACATGCCGTTGACCACAAGCTCGCCATCGGTACTTCCGGCCGGCACCACCACCCCACCCGGACACATACAGAATGAATAGACACCACGTCCTTCGGCCTGGGTCACAAAACTGTATTCAGCCGCCGGGAGGTATTTTCCGCGACCTGTCTTGGAATGATACTGTATCCGGTCGATAAGCTGCTGCGGATGTTCAAGACGCACACCCACGGCTATGCCTTTCGGCTGCATCCCGACACCTGCATCGTGCAACATCCTGAAGGTATCATGAGCTGAATGACCGGTGGCGAGAATAACGGCATCGCCAGATATCTCCCCCTTGTCAGTAATCACACCCCGTACAGCCCCCGACTCGGTGAGAAGACCCGTGACACAAGTCTCGAAATGAACCTCTCCACCGCACCGGATTATGGTCTCGCGCATGGCGCGGATAACATGGGGCAAGCGGTCACTGCCTATGTGCGGATGCGCTTCGACAAGGATGTCGGACGACGCTCCATGCTGCACGAAAACCTGAAGCACCTCCTCGACCGAGCCGCGCTTCTTGCTCCGGGTGTAGAGTTTGCCGTCGCTGTATGCACCGGCGCCACCCTCTCCGAAACAATAGTTCGACACGGGATTGATTTTCTTTTCACGGCTAATCTGCGCGAGGTCCAGACGGCGGGCATCGACATCGCGTCCGCGTTCAATCACAATCGGGCGCATTCCGAGACGGATGGCCTCAAGAGCGGCAAACAGTCCCGCCGGTCCGGCACCTACTATAACAAGACGAGGTGCCTCGGTCGCCACCGGAAGATACTCCACCGGTTTGAGCAGCGGCGCGACTTCATGGTCATCGCCGGTGGCTATGCGGACGTTAAGGTTCAGCATTACCGGTTGTTTGCGGGCATCGACCGAGCGACGCGTCACGCGCAAAGCGTTTATATCGCGCACGTTGATGCGTGCGGCACGCGCCGCAGCCTCCGCAAGCGAAGTGCCAGAAGCCGCGCGCGACGGCTCGATTCTCAATGATATATCACTTATCACAGGCTCTTACTTATGTTTCAACCTACAAATTTACCTTTTTTTCTCCTAATTAGCAACAACAAAACCCGATTCGTTTGTTCACACACATGAATAATTTGGCCATGAGTGATTTTATTTGTAAATTTGAAGACAATTGTACACAGTTACTGCACAGGCATCCAACCTGTGAATATCAGAGACTATAAGATGAAAAATTTAGATACATGTGACAAAGGCTTGCAGCCGTCCGGTCATGACAGACAAAACTGTTGTGATAAAACAGAGGCTACAATCGGATTTCTGTTCGACCTGGACGGCGTGCTGATTGACAGCGAGACCGAATACACCCGCATATGGCAGGAAATCGACCGGCAATATCCGACCGGGGTTGATAATTTCGCAATCAAAATCAAAGGGCAAACACTTCCCGAAATTTTAAATAGGCATTATCCTGCACATCTTCATCAAAACATCATAGACATGCTAAACAGCATGGAGCAGAAGATGCGCTACGAGATGCTTCCCGGAGCGCGTGAGATGCTTGAGGCGTTGCGTGAGCGAGGCATAGGCTGCGTGCTGGTGACGAGCAGCAACGATGTCAAGATGCGGCACCTGCGCGAGGAGCAGCCGGAACTTGAGGGATTTTTCGCCGACATAGTGACCGCCGACCGCATAAGCCGCTCGAAGCCGGATCCGGAGGGATACCTTTTGGGTGCGTCATTACTCGGTGTCGCGCCGGAACGCTGTGTCGTTTTCGAGGACTCAGCGCAAGGCGTACGTGCCGGACACGCGGCGGGAGCGTATGTGACAGGTCTGACCACCACCCTGCCGAAAGAACAGCTCGAACCATACTGTGACCTGATAACCGGAACATTGGCCGACGTAGACCTCGACAGGCTTATAACCATTCTTGAAAACAGATGAACAGCAACATCCCGTTGGCCGAACGCCTGCGTCCCTCCACACTTGAGGACTACATAGGACAGGAACATCTCGTGGGTCCTGACGGCATAATCAGGCGAATGATCGAGTCAGGCCGTGTGAACTCGTTCATACTCTGGGGCCCTCCCGGTGTCGGCAAGACCACACTCGCAAGAATCGTGGCAGCGATGACCGAAGTGCCGTTCTACACTCTTTCGGCAGTAACATCTGGCGTGAAAGAGGTGCGCGAGGTGCTTCAGCGCGCCGAGGCAGATTCACGCAGCATGTTCGCGAAGGGACGACCCATCCTGTTTATCGATGAAATCCACCGCTTCAACAAGTCGCAGCAGGATTCCCTTCTCGGAGCCGTAGAACGGGGCACAGTGACGCTGATAGGAGCCACGACAGAGAATCCCTCGTTCGAGGTCATAAGGCCGCTCCTGTCGCGTGCACAGGTCTACACTCTTAAGTCGCTCGATACCGACGGCATGGAGCGGCTGTTGGCCCGCGCACTTGAGAAAGACGCGATACTCGCTGCCCGCAAGTTCGACATACGCGAGAAGACGGCCCTGTTCCGCTTTGCAGGAGGCGATGCACGCAAGCTCCTGAACATACTCGACCTGATAGAGCAATCAACGCCCGACGGAGAAACCGTAATCGTGGATGACGAGAGGGTGACACATAGCCTCCAGGAGAATCCTGCGGCCTACGACCGCAACGGAGAGATGCACTACGACATCATATCAGCCTTCATAAAGTCAATACGGGGCAGTGATCCGCAGGCCGCGGTGTACTGGCTGGCACGGATGGTGGCCGGTGGAGAGGACCCTAAATTCATAGCACGCAGACTTGTGATACTTGCCTCGGAAGATATCGGGCTGGCAAATCCGAATGCCCTGCTGCTGGCCAACGCCACATTCGATGCAATCAACAAAATAGGCTGGCCGGAGGGAAGAATCGTTTTGTCGGAGTGCGCGGTGTATCTCGCGAATTCACCAAAAAGCAACTCTGCCTACCTCGCTATTGACAATGCGCTCGAAGCCGTGCGCAAGAGCGGCGACCTGCCCGTACCCCTCCATCTGCGCAATGCTCCAACCAAATTAATGAAAGAAATGGGCTATCATGAGGGTTATAAATATGCGCATGATTATACAGAGAATTACGTAAAACAACAATACCTTCCAGACGGGCTGGAAGGTATCGAGTTCTGGCATCCGGGCAACAATCCTCAGGAACTGAAGATGGCCGAAAGGCTGAATCACCTGAACAATCTCGGCAAGTAGTCGGCGAGGTATCTTCGCCAGTTGGTCCACTCGTGGCCGAACTTGCTTTCCTTATATATGTATGGTATGGAATCCGCGTCGAGTTCGGCGCGGAATTTTTTGTTATCCTCATAAAGGAAGTCGTCCTCTCCGATGGCCAAATAGTAGAGACGCACACCTTGCCGGAACTGGTCTTTAATCTTCACGCGACGGTCACGGTAAATTTCCGGAAGACCGTTTTTATTGAACTGAGTCGGATCAACTGCCGGCGAAAACAAGCCCACATAGTTGAACAAACCGGGATAGTTTGCCGACAGATACAAGGAGTGAAAACCTCCCATCGAAAGACCTGCGACCGCCCTCGACTCCTTGGCCGGGATGGTCCGGAAGGTGGAATCGACGTAGTTCACAATCTCGGGAAAATAGGTTTCGAACACGCCGTCCATAGTATGAGGCAGGTAAAAATTCGGCTGGTCAAGACCGAGCGGGCCATGCCCCGGAGCAGCATCAAGAGCCATGTTTCCATTAGGCATCACAACAATCATCGGCTCAGCCTCGCCACGCGCAATGAGGTTGTCGAGTATCTCGGCCGCACGCCCCTGGTCGAGCCATGCGGTCTCATCTCCACCCATTCCGTGGAGCAGATACAGCACCGGATAATACCGGTCTGAGCTGTCGTATCCGGCGGGCAGATAGATGCTCAGACGACGGTCCGTATCTCTGAAACCGGACCTGTACCAAGAGGTATGCACGGACCCTCTCGGCACACCGGCTGCAACAAAATCTTTCGATTCCTCACCGGGAACGAGAACCATGTTCGAGACCAATGCAACGTCACGGAGCACGTGCGAATTCAAAGGATCGAGCACCTCGATTCCATCGACCACAAACTTATATGTATAGAGATCCGGGGCGAGAGAATCGAGCCTTACCTCCCATAGGCCGCCATCATTTTTCATGGGAACAAGTCCCTTTGCCTGCTGCTCTGAAGGGTCAAAATCGCCCTTGTTGAAACGTGTAATATTTCCAGTTATATATACTTTCTTTGCATAGGGAGCATTGAGCCAAAATTGCACCGAACCGGCCTCTGAAACCACCGGAGATTTAATGTCACGCATCCCCGGCATGATTGCCTCCTGTGCATGAAGCGGAGAGGGGAGCATACCGGCGAGGAGACATAGATTCAATATCAGTTTCTTCATTACTCTGAAATTTATGTTTAGTTCATATTATGAAAATAACGGTCAGGAGCTAAAAGCCAAAATATGAATATTCCATATTGACCAGTCTAACTTTGATTCAAGAAACCTCGGTTACGACTGAGGAGTGAAGGTTTCAAAGGTCGAATCGTCATAATAGACCGTGATATGGGTAACTTTTCTCGGATTTTTCCTCATTTTTTCTATTTGCGTTTGCAATTCCGCAATTCTTTTTTCAGCCTCAACAATTTGCTTTTGTGCAAGTTGCATGGCTTCCGAGGGGGTATTTAAGGCTCTGAGGTTTGAAAATTCTTCCGCGCCCGTCCGGTTGGAGGGAAATTTGGAATCGTTAACTCCTGAAAACTGTGCCTCATCGCCATCTCCCGACATAGACGCACCCGTTCCGGGTCCAAATTGAGCTCCAACCCCAAATCCAAACCCAGTGACACCTGCCGACTGACTTTCCGCCCCCAGTGCACGCCCATTGTCAGCACCAGCTTCGGATCCGGCCCCCTCATCACCTTGATTAGACACTGAAAGCATGGAGCCTTCTCCAAACAGAAGCCACATCACCGACAAATCCGGAAAAGCCCGATGTATCTGCCCTATGATAACGTCGCTTATTTTCTTGTTACGACCGCTAAGTATCTGGGAAAGACTCGGACGAGGTATTCCGCACTTGTCAGCGAACTGAGAGTGGGAGAGACCGCACGAATCGATGAACCCTTTTAGACGAATCGCTATATTATCATCCTCCATTTGCAAAATTTCATTTTATAAATCAATGTGCAAATGTAATAAATAATTTGCAAACTTCCAATTGTTATTAACAAATTAAACTATTTGCATTTTAAAAATTTACCCAAATTATCTCCAATTTCCCATTTTCAAAACTAAATTACAAAATTAAACTTTACTTGAGACATCCTACAGTAACTACAGATAATATGATTGTTATGCGCTCACATCCCACCAGAAGCCCAAAAGCCGCATTTATCGCCATGTTTTATGAATGTAAATGCAAATTCAAAGCTAATTATCTAATTATTTGATAGTTATAGCATATGTTACAGAATGTTAAAGCTATATTTTCAGATACGCAAATTAGACACATTTGTAAATTTGTATTATCAAATCTTTCGTTTACATATATTATTAATATCAGATTATTTACAAACATATCAAATCACATTTGCAAATAGATACAAACGCAATCTTTCAATTTACAAATCAACAAGGCAACCCTGAACGATGCTTACATGACACAGAATGAATAATCGAGTATGTTCCAATCTGACCAAAATTACAATTTTACAGATAAGTGAAATAAAAATTAAACTTGCGCCCCTGCCCTCTTTCACGCAGATTTACTTCGAGGCTCCAGTTTTCACGCGTAAACGGACGAGTTTTGAATTTCGAACGAATCTCAGGGCGTTAGATTCAATTGAAAACAGTCTTAAAATACGAAGAAAATAATGAGTTAGCTCTAATTTCAAGTTACGTCTTACTGTTTCAAAATAGAGAAAAATGGCCTCAAAACCGATATTTTCATGCATCATCCACAAAAACAGCAACCCCACTCCCCCGTCGGTTATATAAGAGCTTTTGCGAAACAGCAACGCAATCAAAAAAAACGGCCGTACCCCTCGAAGATAATTTTCAGGGTACGGCCGGAGATGGCTTTATATAATTGTGTTGTCAGGACTAATCCTGCGGAGCGTTAATCAGGATCCGGAATCCGGATTAGGATTAACAACTGCGTGCGAGAAACATGTTATCAATCGAGCATAAGACAGATTGAGGCGTTGATCGACGGAATGCCGAATGCCTCGGTTATGAGGTTATCGGTATCGCGTCGGCGGAACAGAATCTCCCCTATGTCGCGCTTCGACATGACATGCGCAGTCTGAGAATGCGTGAGACTCTCCGCATCGAGTTTTTTAATTCTCAGCTTGCCGTCGCGCACATCGATTTGCTCAAATCCCTCGTTGTCGTCAGCTTTCGCGAGAATCGAATATTTTAAATCGTGCCTACCCTCGGCCTGAAATTTTAAAACCTCAGGAAAGTCGAGAATTCTCACCATTCCGTAAACTTTGGCGTGTGCGGCGAGAGAATACACCCTCTCGGTAATTGAGACCGCTCCTGCCTGCGGGGCATCTTTCATAAATGATCCATATGTACGCATCCAAAGAGCCTTCCTGTCCATTTCGATTGAAGAGACATAATGACGGATAGCCAATTCAGGTGACGCCGTCTTGACTGAACCGAGAGCTTTGAATTTACTCGCCACGTCGGTCGCAAAAAGTTTATGGACATCGACAGCAGAGTCGGAAACTGAAACCGAAGTGAATGCGGCGGCAGTAACACGACCCGACGAATTGCAGACATAATGAATCTTGCCTCCACTTATGCAGTTCTCCAGGATGAGGATGTCTATGTCTCGGTCCGAATGTATGAGCTGGAGATCCTGCTGGCCATCCTCAATACCCCTTATCAGTGTCCGGATACCATCCCGGATTGCTCCGTCAGAATCAGATTCAGGGCTGTAAATTCCCGTTTTCAGAGATGCAAAATGACGTCTTTTCAACTCCGCGACTTTCTCTTTCTGGTCCATTAGAAACGATTCATAGTCCCTGTCGAAATCGTGTAGAGATGTATAATTATCAATCACACGGTAGAATCCGTTTACGTATTCCCGGTCATGATAATACTTGCGCAGCCCCTCGTCGGAGGGAATCAGAAAAGTGAAGGCAAACCCTGCCTGACGCGCCTTTTCGTTGATCTTTGCAAGCAGTCTTGTCATGATGCCACGCGAGCGGTACTGAGGCTTGGTTGCAAGCCCGCAGAGATACAACCCGCGTATATTGCGCTCGGCATTTCCGAAGCTGTATGGCACACCCATGAGAGCGGCGGCAACGTCACCTCCTATTTCTTCTATCTCAACAAGTTCCGGATCGAAATAGCTGTTGAATATCAGCGATACATATTCATCAGAATCGTGAAACGTCTCTTTCCAGAGACGCGCCATTTTCTTCTTGATTTCAGTCACTTCCATAGTAATTCTAATTTACCCCAAAGTTACAAAAAAGAAACGGAAAAATTGTTAAATTACAACAAAAATACCTGTTTTTAGGCCGTTTTAAAGTCGTGCGCAAAAACTCTACTGAACCATCCGGAGAGCTGTGCGTTTAATTCATGAGCGGATTTATGTCCGTATTGTTAACACACGCATATGTCTGAGACGGCAACTTAGCTGAGTTGGCCGGCATAAAATGGCGAGGATTCCTGTCCCGTCTGATGCGAATTCAGGCGTATGAAAATGACTTGCAAATGAAACTGATCTCAGCTATATCAATCGCCATTCTGGCCGTAGGCAGCCTGTTTTCCACCCAGGGAGGATTCTCCTTCGCCACCAACATCACAAGTGCCGAGGAACAGACAGAAGATGCCATTTCCGACTTCGAGAAGGCGGTTCAGATAATCAAAAAGTACGAAACAATGCACCAACCGAAGCACTGGCCATTCGTAGGCTATGGCCATAAGGTGCTTCCGGGAGAGAAATTCAACCGAAACAAGACCCTCAGCGAGAGCGAGGCTGATGCACTGTTAAGAAAAGACCTGCTTAAAAACTGCGCGCAATTCCGTTCATTCGGCGCAGATTCCCTGCTTCTGGGTGTCCTGGCCTACAATATCGGAAGCGGGGCAACGTTACGTTCATCGGTGGTCAAAAAGCTCAAAGAGGGAAACCGCGATATTTACGAGAATTATATTGCACATTCCCGCTTCAGAGGCAAGGTTCACTCACAGATCAAGCAACGCAGAGAGGAAGAATTCGCATCTCTTTTCATAAAGAATCCAAATCAAAAAGCCCTCTCTCCTATGCCGCTGAGCGCACCCGTCACGACATCGCCTGCGACAATAAAAGGCCTTAGCCGATACGGTCTGCCGGCAGAAGAAGACAAATTAAAGTTTCACACCACAAACTCCATGATGGCATGTTTATCAAGATCTCAACAATATTATTGGCTCTGACAGCCGGTCTCGCATTGCCCGGCTGCGGAAAACAATCAGCCACCGAAAGCAATGTCGAAGCCATCGAACAAAGCGATTCCATACCCGAAGGTGTAAAGCGGCTTGTGCGCGCATTGGCCGACAATGATACCGACAGTTTTGCCGAAATGGTAAGCTATCCGCTTCAACGCCCCTACCCCCTACACGACATCCACGATGCCGCCCAGATGAAGAAATATTACCGCGAAATGGTTGATGACTCATTGCGCAACGCAATCATTAAATCGCGTCCCGGACAATGGAAAGACCATGGATGGAGAGGATGGAGTCTGGAAGATGGACATTATATCTGGATTGACGAAACCGTATATGATGTGCAATATATTTCACAAAAAGAACTCAGAAAAATAGACAGTCTGACCAACGAGGAGGTCAAGAGCATTAATCCTCGTATCCGTGACGGCTGGCGTCCGGTGCTCTGTCTACGCGACAGAGCGAATGGTCGTGTTTACCGGATAGACACACGCACGAAAAACAAGGAAAACACCCCTCACCTGTACCGACTGGCAATGTACGGTGACAATGCGGATCTGCGTGGTCTGCCGGCACTGCTTCTTGAGGGCGTAATGGAGAGCGAGGGAAGCGCAGGCACTGTCCTGTATCGTTTTCAGGACAAAGAAGGCAAAGAGCTGATATTGGAGCCAGATGCGCCCGACTCAGGCTATCCCATCCTGATAGAGCCTAACGACTCCGTAATAGAGCTTAACCGCGCCTACTGGCACGAGCTCATCAACACCCCGCGCCAATAACCGCACCCTACCCCACACCACATCCAACGTTTAAGCATCCTTCACAAACCACCACCACCCCGACGACACCAATCCCGGGGTGGTGTTCTTTACGCTTTACTTTTACTTCACTTCAGTGAAGTAACCCTCCTCAACTTTCCTCAAAATTCCCCAAAATACCCCCAACAGGCCTCAAAATCATAACAATTTTGCCATATTTTGGGACGAAAATTTAGGTGGATAATTAAAAAAAATAAGCTCGGAACCGGTTTGTATTGACCTGATTCCGAGCAAAATAGCGTTTCTGATGTTGATGTTGTTCCTTGAGTGGAGCATAGCGGACTCGAACCGCTCGCCTTTTGACTGCCAGTCAAACGCTCTAGCCAGATGAGCTAATGCCCCCTAATTAGATAGTTACCAAGAGTTTATTCTGCGTTACCAGAACTGCTGTCTTGGTGTTACTTTGCAAAGGTAATGCTTTTTTTTAACTTCACAAAAAAAATCGCGAAAAAAGTTAAAACTTTTTTCGCGATTCTGTTGTTGTCGATGTTTTCAGTTCTTTGTTTTGGAATCCACGCTACTTTTGATGCGGGGTTCCGGACCATTATTTGAAGGTGTCGGGGAGGTCGTTCTCGTAGAGAACCGTGTCGCCGGGCGCAAGCAGACGGGCAAGGTGCTCCTGGGCCTCGTTGAAGCTGGCAACTATGTGGAGATTCTTCTCGTCAAAGCCGCTCTCTTTGATGCCTTCGACTATAGCATCCCGATTGTACTCTCCTACCACTATGGCGATGTCGAGGTTTTCTCCGATGTATTTGCCGAACGCCTGATTCAACGAATACTGCTCGCTGCCAAGCTCAATCATGCCGGGAGTGACAATAATTCTCTTACCACCCTTGAAGTGAGCCAGGACATCGACAGCCATCTTCGAACCGGCGGGATTGGAGTTGAACGCGTCGTCGATGATTGTAACTCCGCCCGGTGTCTGCTTGATGCTCAACCGATGCTCTACCTGGTCGATCGTAGCGACCGCATAACGGATTTTCTCCGCCGAAACACCCAATTGAACCGCGATTACCACAGCTGCGAGAATATCCGACACGTTGCACTCGCCGAGAAGGCGCGTCTCCAATTCCAAACGGAATCCGTCAGGGCCGGCAACCACAAATGATGTGCCGTCGGGAGTATAGCGTATGTCTGTTGCCACGTAGTCACAACCCTCGGGATTTGTGATTCCATAACGAAGCACGCGGGTATTCGTAACCTCACGTCCGGCCGATGGCTCGAAGTCGTTATTGACTACTGCGCAACCGTCAGCGGGCAAAGCGTCGACAAGCTCAAACTTCGTGTCGCGCACATTCTCGATGGTCTTGAACGATTCGAGGTGCATGGGGCCGACAGCGGTCACAATTCCCATCTCAGGGTGCACTATATCGCATATTTCCTTAATATCGCCTTTCTGCTTGGCACCCATCTCGCAGACAAATATCTGGTTGTAGGGCTTCATATACTCGCGGATGGTACGGACCACACCCATCGGCGTATTGAAAGAACCCGGCGTCATGAGCACATCGAACTCCTCGCTGAGAATGCGTGTGAGATAGTGCTTGGTACTGGTCTTGCCGTAGCTGCCGGTAATGCCTACTATGCGGAGGTCGGGCATCGAACGGAGAATACGTTTTGCATCGTTGATATAGCCGCGCTGGATGTTCTTCTCAACCGGAACGAGGAGATAGTGCGCAAGCAGCATGACTGCCCAGGAGAAGATGCTGACAAGCATCATATAACCCACAGTGACAGACGCACCGGAATATATTCCGACAGACTTGCCCCATGTGCAGATACCTGTTGCCACGGCTCCACCGAGAGCGAGAACCGCAGTCAGCACATACAGACGCCACACACGGCGCGTCATGACGAGGGGCTTCTTATACTTGCGACGGAAAATCATGAATATCTTTGACAGAGATACGATAGCCACGATGAAAACCGCCAGCCTGGAATCGAGCAGCTGCGGAGCCATAAGCAGGAAAAGACATGCGACATCCACCAGCCGCCAAGAGCTACCCGTGTTGGGACGCAGCCATTTCCAGTAACGGTCGGGCCTGTAGCTGTTCTGCTGGAACATCTGCAGGTCATATTTGAAATTGAGCACCATATAGATGGCGCATATCACATAGATTACTATAAAATATACCATCGGTTTTTGGGTTAATTATTAACTTGTTTACTGACGCGAAGCCGCGAGGTCTTTCTTGAAGAATTCCCTCATTACGGCCTTGAAACCACCGGGATTGTCGAGGAATGAATAATGACCCGCGTCTGGAAAAGCCACAAGCCCGGCGTCAGGAATATGACGTTCCATATACTTGGCATCGGAGAGTGGAGTAGCCGTATCCTTCTCGCCCCACACCAGCAGGGTTGATGCCTTTATATCGGGCATGACATGTTTCAGGTCCTCGTTCACGCAACGGCTCATGACCGCACGCATCACAGGCGACGAGTTGCGGTAGTCAGCACTTCCGGCCTTTCCGCGCCAACGGTCAATCATGGCCTGTCCGCGCTTCTGCCCGAACAGAAGTGGCAGAAGTTTCTTTGCCGCCTTGAACGAATACACCTTTATATAATACTTCGGCTTGCGGCGCGGCTTTATGCCGGCGCCATCCACGAGCACCATGCGCGGAATATCATTGCGCGAGGACATCAGCAGCCCTATACGTCCGCCGAAAGAGTGACCTATCAGAGTGGGGCGCACAATGCCGTTCAGGCGGCAGAACTCCTCGACAAGAGCGGTGTAGTCGCCCACGCCCCATGCCGTTGGAGGTTCGTCGCTGCGGCCATGTCCGGGCAGGTCAAGATTATATACATGGAGGCCCGGCTCGAGAATAGCGGCAATACTCCTCACGGTGGTGTGGTCGCACCCCCAGCCATGCATGAGCACTACCGCCGGAGCGTCGGCCGGCCCTGTCTCATCGTAATGCACCCGCATCCCGTTAATAACAATATCTTTTTCCATCAAGGCATAAACTTTACAACAATAGAGGTCCGGGCGGTGCGGAGATGCCTGAAGCATCACAGCCGCCACCAAACCCTTTAACTTGCAAAGTTAAGCAAAAACCACGACATTCCGCCCCTCGCATGTCTGAAATTTCAAAAGAAATCATGCCACAGGAGAATAATTACTATAGAGGTGGCGCGACGGTTTTCAGATGTCGCGGATTTTTTGTATCTTTGCAAATTGGAGGAGAATTTGTTTGCGAGGCGGAACGTCGCGGGAGCATTGTATAAGTTCTAATGTTCATGGCTGCGGCGACTTCATTCAGATTCCCTAATACACAATTAAGGTCTGAATCAAACAGCTATGACTAAGAAATGGAATTATCAACCCCTAACACTTCAGCAGAAGGAAGAGGCTGAACGCATGGTGAGCCGCTGCGGCGGTATGCCGGCAATCGCCGAGCTGCTCGTGCGCCGGGGTGTATCGACACCCGAGGGAGCCGACGCGTTTTTCACACCCTCGCTCAATGACCTTCATGACCCGTTCCTCATGCCCGACATGGACAAGGCCGTCACCCGGCTCAACCGTGCCATGGGTGCCAAGGAGCGCATCATGATATATGGTGACTATGACGTGGACGGCACCACGGCGGTGGCTCTCGTTTACAAGTATCTCCAGAACTATTACTCGAATGTGGAGTACTACATACCCACACGCGACGACGAGGGCTACGGCATATCGATGAAGAGCATCGACTATGCGGCCGAGAACGGCGTGAAGCTCATCATCGTGCTCGACTGCGGCATAAAGGCAATCGAAGAGATAACCTATGCCAAGAGCAAGGGTATAGACTTCATAATCTGCGACCACCATGTGCCAGACGAGACGCTGCCTCCGGCAGTTGCTATCCTGAACCCGAAGATGCCCGGCACCACCTACCCCTGCACTCATCTGAGCGGCTGCGGCGTGGGCTTCAAGTTCATGCAGGCTTTCGCCCAGAGCAACGGTCTCGGCATACACAACGAGCTGGAATCCATGCTCGATCTCGTTGCCGTATCGATCGCCTCAGACCTTGTACCGATTGTCGGCGAGAACCGGGTGATGGCCTACCACGGTCTGCGCCGACTCAACTCCAACCCCAACCTCGGGTTACGCAGTATAATCCGCCTCTGCAAACTCACCAACAAAGACATAACCATAAGCGAGGTCATCTTCAAGATTGGCCCGCGCATCAACGCCTCGGGACGTATGCAGAGCGGCATGGAGACAGTGGACCTGCTCGTGAGCCGCGACCTCCACGAGGCATTCGAGCGCGGCAAGGACATAGACCAGCATAACCGCGAGCGCAAGGAAATCGACAAGAAAATCACCGAGGAGGCCAACGCCCTTATCGAGAAGAATGTCGGCATTGTCAACGGCAAACGCTCAATCGTGATCTACAACCGCGACTGGCACAAGGGCGTGATCGGCATCGTGGCCTCGCGACTTACAGAACTGTATTACAAACCCGCCGTGGTGCTATCCGAGGCAAACGGACTCGCGACAGGCTCGGCACGCTCGGTGCAGGGCTTCGACATCTACTCGGCGGTAAACGCTTCGCGCGACCTGCTTGAGAATTTCGGTGGACACACCTACGCCGTGGGCCTCTCCATGAAAGAGGAGAACATACCCGAATTCACACGCCGCTTCGAGGAATATGTGGCGGCCAACATCCTGCCCAACCAGCTCGAACCGCATCTCGACATCGACGCCGAGATTGAATTTGCCGACATCACCCCCGAGCTCGTGGCCATGCTCAAGAAGTTCAATCCGTTCGGCCCGAGCAACCAGAAGCCGGTGTTCCGCACGAAAAATGTCTTCGACTTCGGAACGAGCAAACTCGTCGGCAAGAATCTGGAACACATCAAACTGGAACTTGAGGATAACAGCACAAGCCATGTGATCAACGCCATAGCGTTCAACATGGCCCAGTACTTCGAACACATCCACGCTCACAAGCCCATCGACATCTGCTACACCGTGGAGCAGAGCAAACGCGCCGGAGGTCCCGACACCATCCAGCTGATGATCCGCGACATCCGCCCCTCGGAGACAAAGAAATAAGCCCATGGATGCAGTCGGCACGCTCAAACGCCACTGGGGTTACGACGGCTTCCGGCCGCTCCAGAGGGAAATCGTTGACTCGATTCTTGCGGGACACGATACCCTCGGACTCATGCCCACGGGCGGCGGCAAGTCGATAACATTCCAGGTGCCGGGCATGATGCTCGACGGCGTGACGGTGGTTGTCACTCCCCTGATCTCGCTCATGAAAGACCAGGTTGACAACCTGCAACGCCGACGCATCAAGGCTGTCGCGCTACATTCGGGCATGACCCGCGCCGAGAGCGAACGCGCACGCGAGAAACTCCTCAACGGCGGCGCGAAATTTCTATATGTGTCGCCCGAACGGCTGCGCAACGACAACTTCATAGCCTTCATGCGCATGATTACGGTCAGCCTTATAGTGGTTGACGAGGCGCACTGCATATCGCAATGGGGCTACGACTTCCGCCCGGCATATCTAAACATAAAGCGTCTGCGCAAGGAGAAACCGGGCGTTCCGGTACTCGCGCTGACAGCCACGGCCACGCCCGAGGTGGCCGACGACATATGCACGCGGCTCGAAATGCAGAGTCCGCAGGTGTTCCGCATGAGCTTCACCCGCGAGAACATAAACTACATAGTCCGACCCTCCGAAACCAAAATCAACGAGGTATTCCACATACTTAGCCGCACTTCGGGCACAGCGATAGTCTACGTCCGCAGCCGAAAACGCACAGGAGAGATAGCCGACTACCTGCGCTCGGCCGGAATATCGGCTGCCGGGTATCACGCCGGGCTGAGCCATGAGCTGAAAGAGGAACGCCAGAACATGTGGAAGAACAACGAGACTCGCGTAATGGTGGCCACAAACGCCTTCGGTATGGGTATCGACAAGCCTGACGTGCGCGTCGTGATACATTATGACCTTCCCCCCAGCCTTGAGGAATATTATCAGGAGGCGGGGCGTGCCGGACGCGACGGCAAGACCAGCTACGCGGTATTGCTCACATCGAGGTCAGACACGGCCAAACTGCGCCGGCGAGTGACCGAAGCATTCCCCGACCGCGACATAATCAGAAAAGTTTATGAAAGAGTGTGCAATGTATTGCACATCTCCATAGGAGAAGGCTACGACACGCTCAAGGAATTCGACATTGAGAAATTCTGCGAGACATTCCATTATCAGCCGCGCCAATGCCGCGCCGCGCTCCGTCTGCTCCAGCAGGCCGGGTACCTGGAATATATGGAGGAGGCCGACCGACGCTCACGCGTCATCATGACCTGCCGCCGCGAAGAGCTTTACCATATGCACGGACTATCGGAGATGGCCGAGAACACGCTCACGCGCATATTGCGGGGCTATACCGGTCTTTTCACCGACTATGTCCAGATTAGCGAACCGATGCTTGCCATGTCGCTCAATGTAACGGAACGACAGATCTACGAATCACTGCTTGAGCTTGGACGCGCCAAGGTGCTGAACTACATTCCCCGCAATCGTATGCCGCTCATGTATCTGCCGACGTCGCGCGAGGAACCTCGTTATCTCATTATCGGCAAAAGCATATATGAGGAGCGACGCGATGTGATGCGCGAACGCACCGAGGCAATGCTCGACTATGCTTTCAATCCGAAGATATGCCGCGAGAACCGTATGCTGGAGTATTTCGGCGAGAAACGTGATTGCCGGTGCGGCCGATGCGATGTCTGCCGCGAACGCAACCGCTCGGCCAAGCGCGAGGATGGAGCGCGGCTGACGGCACGCATACTTGAATACCTGCGACAGAATCCACAGGGAACCTACTACCCAATTTTTGAGCGTGACATGGGCGCGGACAGGAAAGCCCTCGGAGAAGCACTCAGCTTTCTCAGCAACGAGGGATACATTGAGATAGATGAAGGGAGAATAACCTTATGTTCGGATTAGTAGACTGCAATAACTTCTTTGTGAGTTGCGAAAGGACACTCGACCCGATGCTCGAAGGGCGTGCGGTGGTGGTGCTTAGCAACAACGACGGATGCGCCATAGCCCGCAGCAACGAGGCCAAAAGGCTCGGAGTCCGCATGGGGCAGCCTGCGTTTGAACTGCGCGACATGGTGCAGCGCGGCGAACTGATAACCCTTTCCGGCAATCATCTTCTCTACCGCGACATCAGCCTGAGGCTTCACGATATATTCAGACGTTTCGCTCCCCGCACGCTCGACTACTCCATTGACGAGGCTTTTCTTGACATGGAGGGTGTTCCCGAGAGCGCGTTGCACGACATCGGAATGGCCATATATACGACCTGCCGGGAGGAGGAACGCATACCTGTCACAGTTGGATTCGCGCCGACCAAGACACTTGCCAAAATCGCCACAGAGACCGGCAAGTCGCGCGGCGAGAGCGTCGTGACACTCTTTGACGAAGAGGAGCGTATGCAGATTATGTCTCGGATGCCGGTACGCGAGCTGTGGGGCGTGGGGCGCAGACTCGCCAAGAGGCTCTACATGCTTGGGGTGTACACCATCGGCGACTTCGCGTCGGCCGACCTGGCGTGGGTAAGGTCGAACCTTGGCATAAACGGGGAGCGCAGCTGGCGCGAGGTTCGCGGGGAATCCTGCATAGAGCTGTCGCATGTGGACCGCAAGATTCAGGATTCCATAAGCGAGACCCGTACATTTGCGACCGACATAGGCGACTTCGACTTCATACGCTCGCGGATAGCCATCTACAGCTCACATGTGGCCCGACGGCTGAGGGCGATGCAGTGCGTATGCGGCGAAATGAGTGTGTTTTTAGCCTCAAACCGCTTCCATACCGAGCGCGGATATGTGACACCGAGTGCAAGCGCAACCTTCACTTCACCGGTAGCCGACACGGCGTTGATAGCCTCGACCGGAATACGGCTTGCGGAGCAGATATTCAATCCGGCATACCGTTACAAGCGTGCGGGAGTGGTTCTGTCGCAGATAACGCCCGTCAGAGAGCTTGCACCTACCCTGTTTGAAGACGTGGAGCTGCAACGCGCAGCCACGCTACGCTCACGCAATCTGATGAAAGCAGTGGACAGCCTGAACCGTGGAGTCGGCTCCCACGTGCTGAAACTCGCCACCGAGGTAACCACCGGTCACATCGGCCACAACGACGGCTACTCCAGCTCCTTCGGCCCCGCCCAGAAGGGGTAAGGCTATTAGATCCAGCTCTGAAACATCATTTCACATAGTTCACCCGCCACCCGCAGTATTTGCGTGTGGAATTTAAAACTTTCATATTCCAAATTGTATATATGGTATATATGTTTTAACTTTGCAGAAAATATGAACGACATGAACTCTCTATCAGCAACATCAGCTCATAAATCACACCGTTAGTTGATTGACATTCCAGAAGATGTATTCCGCACATTGAGCATAAAGGCAGCGGCAATGGGAATCAATCTCAAAAAATATATCGAGCAACTTCTTGTAGAGAAAGCCAATTAAATGGAAGAATACCGAACTTTACCGCCATCTTGTTTCAACCCGACCTGAAGGACGTGTAATGGTCAGTGAGATCGAGAAAGATGACTTTATGCGACGCCATGGAATTGGCCAATTCCAACGGATAGACGACGTATAAAAGTTTTTTAAGGTTATAACCCATATTGAGCCAAATGCCCGGCACTCTCTCGCGGGCTTTCCGTGATAGTTCCGATTATCAATCCGACATCATATTCATCAATCTCTCCCAGATAATTCCATTCATTGAACTTATGCGGATATGCTCTCTTTAACTGAACACAATCTACAAAAGAGTCGTATCGCAAGAATGGATACTTTGATTGCTTTATAGGCATATGGTACATCTTGATGTATGCGGGGAGATTCTTATTTATTTGCGAGTTGATTATAACGCCACCATATGCCACTCCTTCTGAATCAAAACCAAGAACCACAAAATATTTATCTCTTGAAATATCTCCTGACTTTGGTTTGATGCCGTTGGCTTCTGTCATCGTGATTTCATAGACATCGCCGACTTTTACCGTTCCGGATGCCAACCGAGAAAGTTGAACCTCATTGAGCGCGTCTGAAATTTTCATCATCTGAGCGCCGCTTCAATTTGCATCTGCTCCCCGATATACTCCAACATGGCTTCCTCCGCGTTCATTACCTGTGCCATTGAAATTGGAGAAATCACATTGGTGCCATGTACACGTCTGTTTGCCTCATTCCATGCCGCATCATGCGATTTACTCATGAGTTGTCCGAAAGTCATTGATTGATGTTCTGCAATAGACTCATCCAATACATCAATTTCCGTCTTCGAAAGAAATTTCAAGTTCGCCTCTCTTTTTGGGAGAAGGACATTTGGAGCATCTTCCCCGGCAAACTGAACGACCGCCGACAAATCCTCGGAAAGTTTCATGCTCGAATGCCCGAGTTCTTTTACCGCGTCATAGAGGCGCATCGGTACGGGCCCATATTTCAAAGCGCAAAACTCATCGGGCACAATGCCACTGCCCCATTTTGCAAGATGTTTCATCTCTGCAAAATAGAGAATCTTGAAAACGTGGTAATAGTCAGAGCCTCCAGTCTTGCAAAGAATGTACAGCACCAACTCCGTGAGTTTCTTGCTATCAAAATCCGTCATGGGCATTTATATTTTCTTTATCTAACGTATGAATTTATACTGCGGTTTATTAAGTTAATGAGTCATTTTAAATTTAAGTAACGAGTTTTTAATTTGAATTTAAAATGACTGATTACTTAGTTCTGCAAATATACTAAATATTTCATAAACCGCAAAATGGCTTAAAACTATGAATTTATACAGGCTGTAATCATGGAACGGTAGTTACGTTCATCTCGCAGCGGGCGCAGTAGCACATGGTCATGCATCCCGTTTCTCCCTCCTGACGGCACCCCTCGATCGCTTCGGCAAACTTATCTACTCCATACTTTATCACCATCTTTTTTCAAACCGACCGGAAGGTCGTGTAATGGATAGCGAAATATCTTGTGTCGCACGGCGAAGCTTACGACAAAAAAAAGAATATGAAATGACTCAGAAAGAAAAACGTTTAGAGATACGACACTAAAATGAGACTGTCTAACAATCAAACAATTAACGCTAGACAGCCTCATTTTTATTGTTGTATTTCATAAAGCAGAGTCATCATATCACATAGATACTTGTAGTCTAATTATCTTGTAAACTACAAAACAATTAAAATAAAGTTAATATATGTTATTTTTTAAATTTTATTAGCAATTTTAAAATATTATTTCTATTTTAGCAAAAAAAATAACCACAAACATCTTATATCATGAAAAAATTATTATTCATATTGTCGATAGCCATCATAATGATTGCTTCGGGCTGCTCTAATATTGACGAGCCTCTACAGAAAATAACAAAAGACACATCTTCTGCAATTTCTCAAAAAATTACGGAAGAGGAGGCATTGCATATCGCGAATATCGCAGTGGGAAATATCACTACAAGAAACATTTCTAACGAAATGATTAATACTGATTACATCATTTCAAACGAAGACAAAACGAGAAGTAACACAAAATCAGACACACTGGCATATGTAATCAATTATCCAGATAACGGCGGCTTTGCAATTATCGCATCAACCCGCAACGTATATCCAATCCTTGCATTCTCACATAGCGGCTATTTTGACACCTCACAAGATGCCGTTTCCAATGAATTTACAAAACATATCGAACCATTTATTCAAGAAGCGGAAACATCAAAAATCTATGAAGTCTCACATAAAGATTTCGATGCATGTAAATTTCAGTTGCCAGTTATTGGAATTTCCTTACATCAAGACGCACCTTGGAATAAATATGTGGTAAAAGAACATCCAGATTGTCCAGTAGGATGCGTAGCTGTAGCAACTGCTACTGTTATGTGCTACTCAAAACCAGAAGTTAAATACCATGGAGTGACATATCCATTAAAAGAGATCGTCAGAGCAATCGAAGATGCGCCGACACTTGAACTTCGACCTTTAAACAGCGGGATTATTTCAGGAACTCTCCTTATCTATACCTGTGCCCAGGCCAAAGACTCACTCGCAAAAATAATGTATTGGATTGGGAAAGATGTGGATATGATTTATGACAAAGATGGCAGTTCCGCAACAAGCACAAAGGCATTCTCTCTTTGCTGTTCTTTAGGATATGAGATTCCATCCGGTTATCAGGATTATGATTTTGATCGAATATTCAATTATCTTAGGCAGGATTATATGATATATCTGAGAGGTCGAGATGACGAAGTAGGTGGTCACGCATGGGTAAGCCATGGATACAGATATTGCATAGACCCTGATGACCCATCTAAGATTATAAATAAATACATATATTGCGACTGGGGGCAGGGAGGTGCATCCAACGGATATTTCAATGGGAACGTCTTCAATGCCTTAGGCTATAACTTTAAGCCATTAAAATATTTTGCCCTTAAGCGTGAGTATTAAAGTTTCAAATTTAAACCTAAACGAAGAAGCAAGTAATCGTTTAAATTAGACTACATCAATTTTAAATTTATAACTCACTCGAATGCAATCTGCTTAGCTATTTTTTAACCTGTATTGGCTACAAAAGTAGTAAGCAGATAGCATTCAAATCAGTTAAACATCTACTTACTAACAATTACCAACTTAATAGCCTATGGTAATAAAACTTGTCAAATTATTATTAGCTTCGGTCATAGCTATATCGGCACAAACGGCATGTGGGCAGAATGTGTTTCGTGAGGGAATGATCTGGAAGACAGAAACCGGTAATTTATCCCGGCGACACATGGAGCTGGCATATATACTCGACGGAGATACGTTAATTGGAAAGACCCACGCCTTGAAGCTCTACTGCATAAAAGATGGCAATACCGCACGACGGGAACTGCGAGCCATAATACGGGCTGAGCCTGACAAGGTTTATTTTTTATCCGGAAGCAAACCCAAGAAATGGATTCTGCTTTATGACTTCTCATTGAAGTCTGGGGATGGCTGCCATGTCGGGACAATACCTCCGGCCGGCAGTATGGAATCCACTCCCAAAACCACTTACGTAAGGTGCAAGAGACTTATCAACAGTGGAGACTCAGGGGAACACACTGTCATGATAATGGAAGAGCCATTTGAGGGCAACGATTGTACAGGGCGCTGGATAAAAGGCATTGGTGGTATTCAAGGAATCTTGGTTAACAATGGCTTCTGCCTCGATGGGCGTAATACCACTCTCCGTCAAGTCACATGCGGGGATAGTACTCTGTATAAGACAACAAAACTATAAGTTTATACAGGCTGTTGTCATGGAACGGTGGTTACGTTCATCTCGCAGCGGGAGCAGTCGAAGTCGAGGCGGAAGGTGTGGGGGCCGGTCGCGATGGTGAGCGGGCCGGCATAGCGGGCGCGGCGGCGCGGATCCACGCTCTTGTCGCGCAAACAGCAGCCCAACTCGCGGCGCACGCAGTAGCGCGTGGTCATGACTACCGTCTCTCCCTCCGGGCGACAGACCTCAATCGCTTCGGCAAATTCCTCGACTCCATGGTCTGCGTAAAACTTTCGGGCAACAGAATTTGCCACGTTGTCACGTGCATCAAGCGCACGCGATGGATACTGACATTCACCCTCGGGCCGACGGTAATCGAAACGGTAGGTCTCTGCGTTCGCACGGTCAAGTTCCTCGACCAGCCTGCGGCGCAATGCCGTCAGTTGCGAAGCGGGTATGAATGTCGTGCTGTCAAGCCGGTTCGTGAACTTCCCCAGACGGTAGCAGGTACCGCCCAACTTGGCAAACACAGGACGCGGATCCATCGGCTTGCGTGCCGGTGACTTGTCAACATCAAGGCTAATGCGCACGGCCACTCCCCTCTCATCCTCAGCCGTGACACCGTGCTCGTCAATAGTGATGTCAACGCTTATGGTGCGCGTGGCAGTCTCTTTCAACAGAGCCGTCTGCCACTGACGGTCGAGCGTGCGGTGTATCTCCGCGCCCTTCGGGAGTGTGAAAGGACGTGAGCCGATAATCCGGCCATTGTCCACACGGTTCACGCCCACGCCTTCGTACTCGCCCGACGCGTTGAAGAAACTTATTCCGTCTCCGTTGTTAAGCATCCGCGTGTCTGTCACAATCTCACCCATCGACTTGGGGGTGCGCAGCGATGCCATCGACACCTGACGGCGACCACCGAGAAAATACTCCGTGAATCCACGGTTAAAGCTCTTAGACAAGTCAGGCGTAAAAGAAATTTCAGATTCCCCGAAAGATGCACGGCAATAACGGTCGGGATACCGTGCTATCACGCCATCAATCTCACGGCGGTAGGCCGCGGTGACATTCTTTACATAATCAGCCTCCTTCAGTCGTCCCTCAATCTTGAAAGATGACGCACCGGCGAGAATGAGCTGTTCAATGGAACGCGACGCGTTGAAATCGCGCAACGAAAGAAGATACTTATCTTTCTCCACCACCTCTCCCCTGCCATTGCGCATGGTGTAAGGTAGACGGCACATCTGAGAACATTCTCCACGGTTGGCCGAACGTCCCATAGACATCTGGCTCGCGCCGCAGCGGCCCGAATAACTCACACAGAGCGCACCATGCACAAAGCATTCGAGCGGCACAGTGACCGCCTCTGCGATCTTCCGTATCTCATCAACAGACAGCTCACGCGCAAGCACAATCTGCGAGAATCCGACCGACTCAAGGAAACGGGCCTTTTCGGGAGTACGGGTGTCGCACTGTGTGCTGGCATGTAATGCTATCGGAGGAAGATTAAGACGCAAAAATGACATATCCTGCACTATCAGCGCATCTACACCGACGCGATACAAATCCCAACAAAGTTTCTCGACAGCGGGCAGCTCCTTCTCATATACGAGCGTGTTGACGGTGATATATACACAGGCGCGGAAGCGATGGGCGAATTCAACCACCTCGCGGATATCCTCGATAGAATTAGCTGCACGGCGGCGTGCCCCGTGACTCGGGCCACCCATATACACAGCGTCGGCACCATGCAGGATAGCCTGAATGGCAACATGCTTGTCGGCAGCCGGGGCGAGGAGTTCGAGTGAACGTCTGTTGCTCATGCTTAAATCGAATTATTTCTTGAACATGCGGTCTATTGCACGTTTGTCCTCGCGCTCGCGTATGGACTGACGCTTGTCATACTGCTTCTTGCCTCGGCCCACACCAATCTGCATCTTTGCCAGACCGCGCTCGTTGATGAACACCTTCAACGGCACGATGGTGTAGCCCGGGTCTTCCGATGCCTTCTGGAGCTTCTGGATTTCCTTTCGGTTCAGAAGGAGCTTGCGGTCGCGGCGCGCCACATGGTTGTTGTACGAGCCATAGAAATACTCCGATATGTTCATGCCCTTGACCCATACCTCGCCGTTCTCGACAAGACAATATGTATCGACGAGCGATGCCTTTCCGTCGCGGATAGACTTGATCTCCGTGCCGGTCAGGACTATGCCGGCAATGTAAGTGTCGGTTATCTCGTAGTCGAACCGAGCACGTTTGTTTCTTATATTAACCTCGTTGGCTTTCATAATATCTCTGTAGTCGCTGCACTGGCCGGCCATATCAGGAGGGTTGACAATGGCGTGCAGACAAGTTCAATTTACAAAGATATAACATTTATTTCAGTTGTGGCGTTTAAAACTTGAAAAAACGTATAAATTCGTATGATTTAAGCATGAATACAAGTGATAATAACGGCATAGAGATTGAGGAGCATCCCTGGGAACCATATATTCCCGACGGGGCGAAGGTGCTGGTCATGGGTACTTTTCCGCCTCAGGCCAAGCGTTGGTCGATGGATTTTTATTACCCGAACCGCACCAACGACTTCTGGTACATGATGGGGCTGATCTTCTTCGGCGACCGCAAGGCTCTTCTCGCGACTGATGGCCGCAGCTTTGACCTTGCACGCATCAAGGCACTGCTCGATGAGAAAGGCATCGCTCTCAACGACACCGGGCGCAAGGTGCGCAGATTGAAGGGGAACGCCTCCGACAAATTCCTTGAGATTGTGGAGCCGGTGCCGTTGGATGACCTTCTTGCACGTATGCCGGAATGTCACACGGTAGCTACCACAGGAGAGAAGGCGGCCGGGGTTGTAGCTGCACTGACAGGAACTGACGTACCCAAGATGGGCGAGATGGTGACAGACAGCCGTGGTCTGCACATTTGGCGTATGCCCTCCACAAGCCGCGCCTACCCTCTTAAACTGGAAAAGAAAGCCGAATACTACGCCCGCCTCTTCCACGCCGCCGGGGTCGAAGGTGTTAGGTTTTAGGCTTTAGGTTTTAGAAGGGAGGAGATTTAAAATTTTAATTAATATAGTTTGTTATTTAGATAGTTATTACTATATTTGCGATTAATTGGCAATATTTCAAACTATGATTGAACCGGAATACCTCACCAACCGTGATATTCTTGAGATGCTCGCGAAGAGAGTCAAGGAGTATCGGCTTGCCGCGCGTCTCAGCCAAAAGGAGCTTGCTGAGAAGTCGGGGGTCGGATACACTACGATAAGCCACTTCGAACAGGGAAAGCACGTGAATATTTCACTCAGCAACTTCATCTCGCTGCTCAGATGTGTAGGCATGGAGAGCCGCATGTTGGAGCTACTGCCGGAGCTGCCTGTTCCCCCTATGGCATTACGCGAGATAAACAAACTTATCCCCAAACGAGTAAGAAGAAAATAACAGCTATGATCGACACACTTGACGTAATTCTTTGGAACAGAAAAATCGGGACTCTCATATCCACAAAGAAAGGATATAGAAACGAGATTTGTTTCTACTTTGACCCTGAATATGCAAAGAATGGAATGGATTTTGCTCCCCTGCGTGCACCGCTCGCCGGTATAGCTGCACAAAGAGGTTTGCCTGTGTATCCGGAAAGTGAAAGGGAATTCGGAGGTCTTCCTTCATTCATCTCCGATTCGCTGCCCGACCATTGGGGAAATGTCTTGTTCAGCGAATGGGCAAAGACTCATAACATCCATAATAAAGACCTTTCACCTCTTGACAGGCTGGCATACATAGGAAGACGAGGAATGGGGGCATTGGAATTTGTACCACCTGTAACAGCGGAAATTTAAAGGCCATTTCGTGTAGAGGTTGCAGAGTTATCAAAACTCGCCCAGACTGCTATTCGCGAAGCCAGGGATTTCCACGCAGTAATCAGTGCTGATATGGCGATTGAAAGCCTCTTCAAAGTAGGCACGTCAGCCGGGGGACGTCGCCCTAAGGCTGTGATAAACATCAATCCCGTTAACGGTGAATGTTATTCCGGTCAAGTTCCGACACCATTGGCCGGTTTTGTGCCGATGATTATAAAGTTTGATGAGCACGGAGACGCACCCACAACAAGGATTGAATACAGCTACTACCTGATGGCGCTCGATGCAGGTATGAAAATGATGCCTTCAAGTCTTATGATAAGCAACAACGAGGTGCATTTTCTAACCGAGCGATTTGACCGCAAAGGACATGAGAAGATACACATCCAGACTTTAGCGGCCATGAATCCAGTTTCCTCATCTTATGAGGATTTATTCGACACCGCCCATAGACTCAGCATAAGGCCAGATGAAACAAGACTGTTGTTCCTACAGATGGTCATGAATGTTTTAGGAGGAAATGTAGATGACCACAACAAGAATTTCAGTTTTATGATGGATAAGGATGGTATATGGCACCTTACACCTGCGTATGACTTTACATTCACCGTCGATGCCTCAGCACCGTTTTATGTGAACCGACACAGCATGACAATCAACGGCAAGACCCAAGATATAACCAAACGGGACCTTCTGGAAATATCCGACAGATTCGGTATAAAAGGGGCTGCAGCAATAATAGACAGGGCAATCAATACAGTACGTTCCTACCGCGATTATGCAGTGCAGGCCAAAGTCCCTTCCCCCTGGATAAGCCGCATCGAACAGGAAATAACTTCACGGATACAAATTCTGAATCATTGAAGTTGTTTAAACTATTTGATCTGATAAAGCAACAATTAGATTTGTTCCACAACTTTATTATGATTAAGTGGCGGGCATTGAGAGGTGCCAGCGGTTGGGGGCGTATTCGGTCAGGAGGAGGGGCCGGTCGGTCAGGAGGAGGTTGGGGATTTCGCGGTCGTAGGGATGTATGGCGTGCGAGGTCAGTTCGATTTCACGGCCCAGTTGCAAGTGCATGTAGATACTTTGGATTGAGCTGACCGATGAAGAAGTTCCGGTTTCAGCTGTTGGCTCCGTAGCATCTGAACGGGAGACACCGGGCACTCCGGCGGTTTCAAATCGGAGGATGGAGAGGGAATATACAAGTCGTGGCGCTCCAAGGGGCGCCACGACTATTTCTGTTGAGAGAAGTTGATTCTTCATTGCTTTATAAAAACTATTATTGCGCACGCATGGGTTGTATGGCTTTCTGCGGCATCATCTGCATCTGTCCCGGTCGTGCCGGTGAAGGCCTGTTGGTCCTGGATGGCGATGCTGGCTGATGTTGAACCTCGTTGTCGGTAACGGTATCTGATGCTGCTGCCATTTCCTCCCGCGGACGGCGACGCTGAACCGGGTCGCGGAAAGTTCGCTGACTGTGTATCTTGTAGTATTCCAAGCTGTCGAACGGCAATGCCGACAGATAGATGCTGTCTATCCACAGCGGCATGGTGGCTTCATCCTTAAGCAGAAGGTTACCGAATATACGCGTCACCTTCAGTGCCGTATCGGTCTGGAACGAGAGCTTGAGACGCGAGTTCGAGATGGTACGCGTGAAGTAACCCTTTGTTCCGTTGTCGTACTCGACGCCGAGCATGGCCATGCCGTCGGTGTTTCCGTTCATGCGCAGCTTCAACTCTATACGCTGGCCCGACTCGACATCGACCGTAGGGATAGAGAACTCGAAAGCATCCGAACCCGACAGACGCGACAGCAGCGACTGGCGCGAATATGGCCAGAGGTCTGACGACTCCATCTCCATCGACTTACCGCCAGATACCTTCTGACGGCGCCGTGCAAGCTCTTTCTCGACCATGGAACACAGTTCGTAGTAGCTGTCGATGTTGCGGCCATACCACGCCATCGTGGTATCGAATTCAGCACGTGTCAGACCATGCTCACTGATTATACGGTCAACTGTGGCGGCACGCTGGTCTCCGTTGTCCGTACTGCGCTGAGTCTGCATGTATGCCTCGGCCAGCTCAAGGTCGGCTATGACAGGGACCATCTTCTTGTCAGACTGCACACCATCCGGACGGCGTATGCAGGAGCTGCCGAGCAACGCGACCGAAGCCAAAGCGAGTATGTATGACCTGCGGAGTTTCATTTACGGTTTACGGTCAGTTTCAGACTTCTCTGCCGCGTTGCCCTTCTCTTTCGAGCCGAGCAGATTGAAAGCAAGCGAGAAGTCGCGGGAATAGAACAGTATCAGCAGCGCGACACCCACACAGATAGAGGCATCGGCAATGTTGAAGATATAGGCGAAGAACTCATAGTATTGTCCTCCGACACCCGGCATCCACTCAGGCCAATAGAAATCGAAGAGCGGGAAATAGAGCATATCGACCACGCGTCCCTCGAACCAGGTGGAGTAGCCACCGTCGGGAGGAAACGCCACGGCAAGTTCCGGGGGCATGGGGTTGTTGAACAGAACGCCATAGAACACGCAATCGAAAATGTTGCCAGCCGCACCGGCAGTGATGAGCGCGACAGAGACAATAAAGCCGGTACGCAGCTCACGGAACGAGGTCAGCCTGACCAACGCCCATATGAACAGAGCCACGGCCACAATCCGGCCGAATGTCAGAATCAGCTTGTTCCAGAGCTCAAGGCCGAAAGCCATGCCGTTGTTCTCGATAAATTTCAGATGAAACCAGGATGTCAGTTCAAGATCCTCGCCAAGATAGAAATGAGTCTTGACCCAGATTTTCATGATCTGGTCTGCGAGCAGAACCAGAATAATCACACCGGCTGCGAGCCAACCCGCATTGCGGCGCAACGCCGAAGGAACGGATCCTCCGGCGGTGCGTGCGATGTCATTGTCAATGTTACTTACTGACATATGCAGTTGTTTGATTGCGGTCTCAGCGGGTGACGCGAGCGAGGAACTTCTCACCATCCACGTCAAGTTCAACCACCGCACCCGGTTCGAGAGCGGTCACATCCTTGTCGAGAGCCACGGCACCTTCGGCACTGAGAGCGGCGGCGCAGACCTCGTCGGCAAGCACCTGAGCCTTGATATAATCGCCGAACGATTCGAGAGTGGCGCGAACGGTATCGTTGTCGGAAAGTTCTACACGTACACGGTCGGTTATCTCGAAATCGGAGAGCTTGCGGATGTTCTGGATACGGTTGATAAGCTCGCGGGCCATACCCTCGTTGCGGAGCTGCGGAGTGACGGTCACGTCGAGAGCCACGGTGATGTTACCGTCGTTTGCGACGAGCCATCCCGGAATGTCCTCCGGAATCACCTCGACATCCTCAAGAGTAACGACCGGCGCACCGGGAAGAGCCTCGAACGTGAAGCTGCCGTTCTTCTCAAGGGCTGCGATGTCCTTCTGCTCCATGGCTGTGATGGCCTTGCCGAGGTCTTTCATGATCTTGCCGTACTTCGGGCCGAGCTTCTTGAAGTCAGCCTTCACACGCTTCACAAGACCCGATTCCTCATTGTCAACGAGCTTGAGCGACTTGACATTCACCTCGTCGAGCACAATGCCCTTCACTGCCTCGATGGCCTGACGCTGGGCATCGTCCATGACAGGCACGAGGAGAGTCTGGAGCGGCTGACGCACTTTCAGGTTCACCTTGCGACGGAGAGCCAGCACATTTGAAGTGATGATCTGCGCAAGGTTCATGCGCTCCTCAAGGGCAGCGTCAATCACACTCTCGTCGGCCTTGGGGAAGTCGGCCAAGTGAACCGACACATATTCACCGTCGGCGAGCGATGGAGCCACAAGATCGGTGTAGAGTTTGTCGGCATAGAAGGGTGAGAAGGGAGCCATAAGCAGCGAGATGGTCTTCAGACACTCGAAGAGAGTCTGATAGGCAGCGAGCTTGTCCTTGTCCATCTTGCCTGCCCAGAAACGCTTGCGGTTCAGACGCACGTACCAGTTGGAGAGATTGTTGTTGACAAAATCCTCGATGGCACGGGCTGCCTTTGTCGGCTCATAATCGTCGAGAGCGGCCTCTACCTCCTTGATGAGCGAGTTGAGCAGCGAGAGAATCCAGCGGTCGATCTCCGGACGCTCTGCCACGGGCACCTGCTCCTCTGTTCCGGTGAAGCCGTCCACATTGGCGTAGAGGGCAAGGAACTTATATGTGTTGTAGAGAGTGGCGAAGAGCTTGCGGCTCACCTCTGCCACACCCTCCTCATCATATTTGAGGTTGTCCCAGGGTGACGAGTTGGAAATCATGTACCAGCGAACGGGGTCGATTCCGAAACGCTCTATGTTGTTGAAGGGGTCGATGGCGTTTCCGAGACGCTTCGACATCTTGTTACCGTTCTTGTCAAGCACGAGACCGTTAGAGATGACAGCCTTGTAGGCCACAGAGTCGAACACCATACCCGCAATAGCGTGGAGAGTGAAGAACCAACCGCGTGTCTGGTCAACACCCTCGGCGATGAAGTCGGCGGGATATACCTCGCCGCTGTCGAGAAGTTCCTTGTTCTCGAACGGATAATGGATCTGCGCGTAAGGCATGGCACCCGAGTCGAACCAAACGTCGATCAGGTCGGTCTCGCGGTGCATGGGTCGGCCACTCTCCGAGACGAGCACGAGGTCATCGACATAAGGACGGTGCATGTCGATGCGGTCATAGTTCTCCGCAGTGTACTCACCCGGAACGAAGCCCTTCTCCTTGAGCGGATTCGACTGCATCACACCCTTGGCCACGGCATCCTCCACACGGTTGTAGAGGTCCTCGTAACTTTCTATGATAACCTCCTCGCGGCCATCCTCGGTACGCCAGATGGGCAACGGAGTTCCCCAATAGCGTGAGCGCGACAGGTTCCAGTCCTGGACATTCTCAAGCCACTTGCCGAAACGTCCGGTTCCGGTCGAAGCGGGTTTCCACTTGATTGTCTCGTTGAGAGCGATAAGCTTCTCGCGGGCCTCCGGGGTGCGGATAAACCAGCTGTCGAGCGGGTAGTAGAGCACAGGCTTGTCAGTACGCCAGCAGTGGGGATAGTTGTGCACATGCTTCTCGGTGCGGAATGCCTTGCCATCTTTCTTCAGCTCCATACAGAGCTCGACGTTCAGATCCTCGTCAGCTGCCGCAGCCTTCTCGTCGTAACGACCATTGACGGTGTACTTCGGATCGTAGGCGTTCTTTACGAACTGTCCGGCATGACGCGAATAAAGCTCCACATCGACACACTTCTCCACAAATTCGGGAGCAAGGTCATCGATAGTATAGAACTTACCGGTCAGGTCAACCATCGGGCGCGTCTCCCCCTTGCGGTTGATCATGAACAACGGCGGAATCTCGGCAGCCTTGGCCACCTTGGCGTCGTCGGCACCGAAAGTCGGAGCGATATGTACGATACCGGTACCATCTTCGGTGGTGACATAGTCACCGGGAATCACACGGAAAGCGCGTTCCGCAATCTCCACGAAACGATCATTACCCACGCTGTAGACCTTGTCAGGGTTCGCGGCGGCATAGTCGGTGACATATTTCGGCGAGAAGTCGTCAACGCGCTCTGTGGGCTTCACCCAAGGCATGAGCTGCGCATAGTGCATTCCAACGAGGTCTGAGCCTTTCCAACGGCCTACAATCTCGTAAGGCACTACCTTGTCACCCGGTTTATAGTCAGAAAGTGCAATATCACGCCCTTCTTTCTTAAAATAAGAATTGACAAGCACGTCGGCAAGCACCACTGTGATTTTCTCGCCGTTGTAGGGATTGAATGTGCGGACAGCCACATAGTCGAACTTCGGGCCGACGCAGAGAGCGGTGTTGGAGGGAAGAGTCCAGGGGGTGGTGGTCCATGCCATGAAGCAGGGGCGTCCCCAGCCGGTCATCTCCTCTTTGGGATCAAGGATGTCGAAAAGCACGGTGGCCGTGAGGTCCTTCACGTCGCGGTAACATCCGGGCTGGTTAAGCTCGTGCGAGCTGAGACCCGTTCCGGCAGCCGGTGAATAAGGCTGGATGGTATATCCCTTGTAGAGGTATCCTTTCTTGTAGAGCTGAGCCAAAAGCCACCATACAGACTCTATATAGCGGTTGTCGTATGTGATGTAAGGATTGTCGAGGTCAACCCAGTAGCCCATGCGGTGTGTCAGGTCAGTCCACTCCTTGGTGTACTTCATGACCTCGCGGCGGCAGGCTGCGTTGTACTCATCGACCGAAATTTTCTTGCCGATATCCTCCTTGGTGATGCCGAGAGTCTTCTCCACACCAAGTTCCACGGGAAGACCGTGGGTGTCCCATCCGGCCTTGCGCTTCACGTGGAAGCCCTTCATGGTCTTGTAGCGGCATACGATATCCTTGATGGTACGGGCCATGACATGGTGGATACCGGGCATACCGTTTGCCGACGGGGGACCTTCATAAAAGACGAAAGAGGGACAGCCCTCGCGCTCCTTCATGGAGCGTTCAAAAAGCGTGTGCTTATCCCACACGCCGAGCATCTCCTTGTTGATGTCCGACAAGTTGAGCTGCTTGCTGTATTCCTGAAATTTTTTCATATCGGGTGTTGATTTTATTATTCCTGATTTTGGGTTAGGTTGTCGGGGACGGGCTTACTACGCTCAGTGTTTGCAGCCTTTGGCTCCTTTGGCTCCTTTCACGCCGCCGCCGAGAGCGAAGATGTTCTGGTCGTAGGTGAAAGTCTTGCGGTCGGTGGCACGTTTGCGCTTGAGGGCGAGGGCCACAAGACGGTCCATGAGTTGGGTGAAGCTGATTCCGGTAGCCTCCCATAGATAGAAAGAGAGAGAGCCGGGGATGGTGTTGATTTCGTTCACATAGACCGAATTGTCTTTCTCGTCGATCATGACATCAATACGGCTCACACCGTGGCATGAAAGGACGCGGAACGTCTCCCCCGCCATCTCGCGGATTTTCTCGCTCATCTCAGCGGGGAGGTCGGCAGGTATGCGCTTCTCGCTCGCCTGCATTCCCTGGTTTGTCTTTGTGCCGCCCATGTACTTGTCTTCATACGACAGGAACTTACCGCTCTTGATCGGTTCTTCGCACACTGAGCTCTGGTGGTCGTCGGCATCGCCGAGCACGGAGCAGTTGATTTCCTTGAGCTGCTCGACCATATGCTCCACGATGATGCGCTGCGAGAATTTCTCGGCATTGTTTATGCGCTCGATAAGCTCACGGCGGTCGGCAGCGGTGCCGATACCGACAGATGAACCAAGATTGGCAGGCTTGACAATAACCGGATAGCCAAGCTTCGACTCGACTTTCTCAACGATGCTGTCGCGGCCGGAGTTCCATTCGTTGTCGGTGAACCATACGTAGTCAACCACCGGAATGCCCTCGGCGCGGAGAATCATCTTCATGGTAATCTTGTCCATGCCGTTGGCCGACGAGAGCGTGTTGCAACCGGCGAAAGGAATGCCGATTGTCTCAAGCAGACCTTCGAAGATGCCGTCCTCGCCGTTGGTGCCGTGAAGAACGGGAATCGCGACATGAAGCTCAGCCACCACGGGATTCTTCTTTGAGAAGAGACCGGTATTGGCCTTGTAGAGATTGTAGTCGCCATACTCCGGACGCATGAACACCTCCTCGGCGTTCTGGACCAGCGTATCGAGATTGCGGTAGTTCTTCAGGTCGAGAAGATTCTGACCTGTGTACCAGCGGCCCTGTTTCGAGATGTAGACAGGGACTATGTTGTATTTGTTTTCGTCGAATGCGTTAATGGCCTGGAGGGCCGAGATGACGGAGATTTCATGCTCTACCGAGCGACCTCCGAAAAAGACTGCAACGTTGGTTTTCATTTTTCAGTTATCTTCGAACGGGGGGCTATCCAGTGGGTCATAAACGGCTCATACCGTCCCCCGTATGTTCCAAATTGCAAATTTACTCATTTTTTTTGAAAAATGGAACTTCCGACCCGACAAACCATAATAAGAGGATGAATTATTCTGTCCGCAGCTCCTTGTGTCGGACAATATTCACTCAAAACGAAGCTGCAAGCCCGAAGCCGACGGCCCGGGTCTCGATGTTATAGCTGGGCATAACTGAGAGGGTCGCCGACTTTGTCCAGTGGAACCATTTCTGATAGAGCGGAAGCATCCAGTAACCTATGCGTGCGGAGAGTATTCCTATTCCCGCACCGGCAATCACGTCGTTCAGCCAATGGCGGTCGTTGTATAGTCGCAAGAAGGCAACCCCAGTCGCCACGGCGTAGGCACCTATCGCAAGCCCGGTGCCATATTCAAGCCTCATCAATTCGGCTCCCATGAATACAGTGGCGGTATGTCCGGAAGGAAACGAGTTACGGGCATTGGAATCGGGACGTTTCTCCTTGACTGAATACTTGACAGCATTGACCATGATACCCATTGCAAGATACGCCGTGGCACCTGCTGCGAACCGTTCCTTGAAGCTGTGCCTGCATTTTACGCCGACGGCTCCAAGTCCGACATATGCCACAACAGGAAGATATTGGATATAATCGTCGGCGCGGAAATAATGGTCACCGCGCCAATCGGCAAGCCCGTTCCTGATTGAGTTTTTAAGCTTGTTGAACGCTCCGTTGCGCACACCGAAAGAGCCCACGGCAACAAGCGCGGCCGGGAGAATCAGCTGTTTCGCATTGAAACGGTACTCAGGGCGTGCGGGCTCCCCGGTGTGCTCAAAGAGAACAGCAGCGGCATCAGGCACCGGTGCTTCAAGCTGAATCACAACATCCATAGGCGACAGAGTACTATCCCCGGCAACCTGTGCAAAAGAGGAGAAGGTCACGGTCAGCGAAGCCACACAAAGCATCAAAAAACGGATCCAATCAGTCATACGCCATTCATTTTCCGCAAAATTATGAAAAATCGCCGAAAAGGCCAAACCCTTCATCCAATGCCTGTGTGAAAACGCGGACAATTCCACAGATTATGGCCATACATTCATACATTCATCTTAGATAATCTCGTCGCGGATGTCAAGAATATACGTTACGGTCGTGCCATCCTTTTTAAGGACGGTGTATGTGGTCTCTCCTTCAAGACCGAGTCCTTCTATCTGTTCCTGCCACGTTATCTCCTTGACAGGACGGCCGTTTATGGCGAGAATGACATCGTCAATCTCGAATCCGGCTTTCTGGGCAATTCCGTTGTCATATATGCTGCTGACAATCCAGCCGTCGCATATGTCGGTACGGTCAAGATAACCCATCTGCACTTTTGAACTGTGCTGATAACCGGTTGAATTGTCAGAGTTACGGCGTGCATATACCGCCTCGCCGGGAGCATCGATTATGAGGTCGTAATGACGGAGTATCTCGTTGCCTATTATTCCGACATGCGGACGCGTGGATAGAGAGCCTTCAGTATTGTATGAGGCGGAGACTACTACATTCTCCAGTTCGTCGAGAAACTTGAATGATTGCGCCCTGAATGTCACATCCGTACCGTCGCCCCCCACCCCCATGTTTGAGTAATAGCGGTCGGCAGTACTTTTTCCGGTCAGGTCGAGTTTCTTCAAGGTCTCGTTGGTAAGTATGACAGTCGATCCGCAGCCAAGGTCGAGGCGGAAGTTACCACTCACAGTCTGAACTGAATCTATGCGCAGCTCCATCTCGATGTCAATCCTGTTGTCATTGAATTGTGCGGGGAGCCGTGTATATCCCGTGAGCATTTCACCGGTCAGCGAATCTGTTTGAAGGAGGTAACTGTCGGTGTAGTTCACGATGAGCGGTTTGTCGAACACGGCATTATTGCCAATCATGCCGTCGGTGTGGCGTCCAAGAATCTCACGGAGATTTATGATGGGCGTTATATCTTCATTGTGCAATACATTGCCCATTTTGACAGAAACAGTGTCGATGATGATTGGTATGGTTTGTACGCCGTTGTTACCTGCGCCACCCATTTTAGCACGTCCTTTTTTGAGTGGGAGTTTGCCGAATGAGGAAAGATCCATATAGTCTTTGTCGAGATAGAGACGGTCTGCACCTGTGTCATAGATAAGCGACACCGGCACAGAATCGGCAATTACGGCCTGAATGTAGACATGCGAATCAAGCACAAACGGTATCGCCCCTTCCGGAACCGTACCATACGGCATCTTGCCATCTGAAACACCAGCATACATAGCAGCTGGGGACGCCAATAGCAGCGAGAACACCCCCTTCTTAATCAAAGACATATTTTTCATAACTCAAAGTTTTAGGCGGTTAATTAACTTAACGGTATGTAAAAAATCTCGTTAAGTAGCTGTTCAAATTAAATGAATAGTAGCGGTTTAATTTGAACAGGTGCTTAACTGTAACGGGACTTTGTTGTAGATGGGCTAAAAACGGCCTTTCTCATTTGCACCTGCTCCTCGACCTTTGTATCGGTCGCGGGTGGAATTGAATGTATATTGGAGCGTAAGGTAAAATGAGCGGCTCAAGTCTGTGACACAGACGTAACGTGTTATGTCACGGCTGAATGATGTCACGCCGTAATTACGCTTGTTGAATATGTCGTTGGCTTCAACAGAAACACTGAAACTGTTGTTGAAGAAAGCCTTATAAAGCTTCGCGTTCATGTACGAGCATGATTTGCGATGCATACACCCCTCATTACCGGCACTTTCCCATGCCATATCGACATTAAGCCAAATATCATAAGGGAGGTGGATTGCGTTCTGCCACTGTACCATGCCCTGAGGATTGTTGAGATGCTTCCGTCCCTGCCATGTATCTATTGAGAACCACTGCTTAGTAAGACCGAGGTTTATTCGCGGCTCCCAAATTCCAACGTTGAAACTGGTGCCGATAAAGGCTCGGATTGAGTGTATCTCAGGAAAGTTGTCAAGGGTCATGAGCTTTACTTCCCCGGTATCTCCGTAAGGCTTGGTTGTGGAAAGGATAGGATCTTTTTTAAGCGTGTAGGAGAATTGCGCGAAAATCCTTCTCCATGCCCCGGTAAGTTCAACAGTATGTGTCTTCTCCGGTTTAAGATATGGATTGCCGCCTTGGAGAGTAAAACGGTTGATATAGTCGATGGTGCCGTCCAAGTCCCCATAATTAGGGCGCCGTGTCTTGCTTGTATAGCTCAATGAGAGTTGAACCTGGCCTATCTGCGTAGACATGAAGCATGAAGGAAAGAGATTGTTGTATGTCTTGCTCTGGTCATCGTTTTTCTGTCCGTTTTCCAGATAGTCGAACTTTACGTGTTCATACCTCAATCCGGCACCGATGCTGAACCGTCCGAAAGTTTGACGCAGGTCAAGGAAACCGGCTATGTTGCTTTCGTCCACTCTTGTATCTGCATTGTCAATGATTTCCGCATCAGTGAGGTAGCCGGATGAAAAACGTGATGAAACATATTCTTCACCAACCTCAATCTCGCCTTTCCAAAGGGGATAACTCAACACGAGTTTCTCTGCAAACATTCTGCCTCGGTTGGTGCCGGAAGATGATATGAGCGCACTGCCCTGATTGACGCCGACTTCATCAACGGTGACATTAGACCTTGATTTTCTCCATATATAATCCGTGTTGAAGTCAATGCCTAATTCGCCGACTTTGCCATTATAATATAGATTGGCTCCGTGTTTGGGCAATGTCTTTGTATGGCCGGATCTGATGCTTGTAGCACCATCGAAGAAATCACCGTTGACCGAAAGCTCTGTGAGATGAGTATGATGCATTTTGTCATTGGTGAGACCATTGGCATAGTATGCACCAATCGAATGTCTATCATTAAACATATATGAGAAGCCAGCTTTGCCGAAGCACTCTGTTACGTTTCCATAGCCGGTCTGCGTGATTTTTTCTTCCCAGTTAAGAGATGAATTAGACACACCGTATTGGTTACTCTGGAATTTGGCAGTGGCTTCGCCGAAATTGGCGAACACTTCCAGACCTCCGGTTCTGTATTTGAAGTTCGCCTGATTTGAGTTAGTAAAATATTTGTTCTCTCTCAGAACGGAGCGCAACAGACCGCTGAATCCCTCTCCCTGCGGTCGCTTGGTGGTTATGCGGATTACCGATTTTACCGAGGCATCGTATTTTACACCGGGGTTTGTGACCACCTCGACGTTTTTTATATCTGCCGAACTTATCTGCATCAGTTCGTTTGAGTCCCTTACCGGACGGCCATTGATATAGATAGCCGGGGAACCTTTGCCGAAAACCTCGAACACACCATCGCGACCAACCACCATAGGCACCTGAACCAAGACATCCTCAGCAGTACCTGCGTGTTCAAGTTGCGAACCTGCAACGGTGGTGACAAGGGCGTCACCCTTGATTGCCGTGACCGGACGGTTCGACTTCACGACAACCTCTCCGAGCATCATGCTTTCGGGAGTGATTACCACTGTACCGACGTTGCCTGTGGTCGGTATATCTTTTAAAACGGAAACATAGCCAATGGATGAGAATTTGAGAAATGCCGGAACATTAACGGCTTCCTCAAAAATAAAACTGCCGTTTTCGCCGGTGATGGTTCCGGATATAAATGTTGAGTCATTCTTATTGAGAAGAACGACATTCACAAAGTCAAGAGGCTTATTGTCTTCATCAACCACCCTGCCGGTAATAACCTGTGCCATTGATGAAACCGCCGTAGCAAATGCGAGTAACGAAGTTAAAAACCTTGCCATAGTTATTATCATTTTTACTCGGCAAAGTTACCTTAGAAATGCGACTTTGGCGTAAACAAATGTTTATGCCGGAATCATTTGCCCAAACTTTTTCTAATGCGGCTGAGGTGAATGGGAGTAACGAGAAGATAAGAGGCGATGTCGCGGAGGGTGACTTGCTCCATGAAATCAGGGTATTTATCTACGAGTTCAAGATAACGCTCTGTAGGAGATTTCGAGTAAAGCCGGAGATATCGGGTATATGCTTCTTCCAAACAGACAGAAGCGACACGCGGTATAACATCAGGCTGTGTCTTTGAAAGAAAGTCCCTCAGTGGCCTTAACGGGACTTGCAGCACTTCTGCCTCACAACCCGCCACAACCGACATAATGGAAGGTTTATCCAATAAGAATGACCTGGTTACGTCCATTACACATTCATCCTTGAACGAGAATCCCGTAACAGCATAATCACCTTTAGCAGTCAGCACACAATACTTGAAGTAGCCCGATTTCACGAAGCCTACATATCTGCCGATACTTCCTGCCTCGACAAAACAATCACCCTTTGCATAGCGGACGGTCTTGCCGTTAGCCATACAATACTCACGTGCCCCCTCCAAATCAATATGCGAAAGAAATTCGTTAATCTGAGACATCCGCAGTACAACCAAATCAAGATATGACTAAACATGAAATACCTAACTTCTCCTCTATGTTTGCGATACTTTTGAAACTGAGATTCTCTGTACCTGAAAGCAGCCTGCTGACATATTGAGGAGTAACGCCAAGTTTTAATGCAAGATCCGCCCGTTTCATGCTATTATCCTGCATATAGCCAATAAGAGTAACGGCAAGCTGGCGCGACCAACGGAGCCAACTCGCATTTTCTTTGCGCCATGCAGCTTCTTCAACAAAGCGCGACGGAGTCTCACTCATATGAGCTTCTAAAAATTGTATTGCCTTACCATGGCTTAATTTCGATGGTGTCCGGCTATTTTCTACTGCTTTGCTTGCCATATTATTCTTCATTAGTGAGTTCAACAAAACTGTCCTGGTCAAAAACGCCATTGGCTATCAAATAAGCTTTGCAACGATTAAGTTTGTCAAGCTCAATTGCAGTATGCTCCCGTTCTTGCATCGTCCTACTTAATTTGATTGCACCCCCTGTCACAACATACACATCAGGTTCCAGCCTTATTGCATAAATCCTGAGCCAACTTGCGTGAAAGTCTCTATTCCAATTTCGGGCTTTCTCTCGTGTCAATTCAGACATACGTGTATCTGATACGCCTAATGGCCTGAACAGCTCATCAAGATGTTCGGTATAAGGAAAATCAAGAACCAATTCTTCTAATGCTTCGGCATCTTCAAATGTGTCTTCCACAGCTTGATCAATGCGGTCAATTTTAAAGAAGCCTTTCAAATCCTCAAAATTCTCCATAAAGAAATCAAGAAGATACTCCGCGTTGTTCCATTTTCGGAACAGTAGAGTTAATTCATCAACTTCTTCATCTGGAGACTTGACCGCCCACAGATGATTATATTGGGGGATAATCCTTACGAACTTCATATCTTATTAACGTCTTATTACCAGCAAAGTTAAGTAAATATTTCAAAAATTGCAACTGATAGGTTTACTTTTTTCAGCGAGAGATATTATTTCCCAATTATGATAATCAGGGGTTGTATTTGTTATGTAATTTTTGTAATTTAGCGTCAAACACTTGATATATGGAGTATAAAGAAAATAAAACACGGTACTTGCTGCTTCCGGATCTATACGATGACGGAGAATGCAAGATGGTCGATGTAATGCACATACGTGCAATCGAAAAACTGGATGCGGAAGACTATGAAACCGTCGACAGTGAAACCGGAGAGATAGTCCGAGGACGTAATGAGGAACGGTGCATTGTTACCATTTGCCATGAATCTACCTATATGAAGGATTGGCGTGAGAAGTCTCATGACATTCTTGTCCCCCTTTCCATGTTCGAACTTCTGAAACTCATAAACAGCGATGCTGAATATGTCATTTGAACTGGAATCTAATCAGTGATTTGTTTTGATGTATATTCTTTAATTTTAATGTAATGAAGGAATATGGCGTGGTTGCGGGATGGATTGCCGGGGGACTGTTGGCGGCCTGTTTACTGACGGGGTGTGGAGGCGATACGTCCGGAAAGTCCAATACCCGTATGCAGGAGAGTGAGCAGGCGGATGCAAGCGGTTATGAATATGGCTATTCGGGTGGCAGTAATTCTTATTCTCCGGGGAATGGCGGTTCTTATTCGTCCGGACCGGCCTCCGAAGTGGAATACGGATCTCAAACCACTACCCCGACGGCTCCGGCTACTCAAAGTTCAACGTATGTTCCTTCCTCGCGCAGTTATTCGGCTCTTGACGAGGCGTACGACGACGGATATGAGGAGGGATATTCGCAAGGGTACGAGGATGGCAGCTTAGGACTCCACAACGGTCATAATTTAGATGAGGCGAGCGACTACGAAGGCCGCTACGAAGAGAAATACATCGAAGGCTACGAAGACGGCTACAGTGATGGCTGGGAAGATGGCCACAACGACCGCCGCGAAGATTGATTCATTGCATATCGTCAGCTCTAAGATTCCAGTTTCTTAAGCACATAGTCACAGATTCTTTGACGCAATTCTTGAGCTGACTCAATCAGCGCACGACCTTCATTCTCCTCAAGAACAAATACATTCTGATAATCCGCTTTCTCACGCATTGTCTGAAGTTGGCTGTACAGTATACCATCTTCGCGGCTGAACTTACCGGTGAGAACATATGATTTACCAAACTGCATGGAAGCACCCTTGTGAGTACCTGTACGTATTCCATCTATCAGTAGCATAGCATTTACAGCATGGAACACGGAATAATACAATCGGTTAGCTACCAAATCCCAATATCCGAGGGCGGCAGTACCTACAGCCTGTTCCATATTTTTGTCAGACTTTTCGATAAGCAAACGGGTTGCTATCAGTCTTTGTGAATTGTCAAGAGTCATAGCAGTATGGCTTCGTTTTGGACATTGAGATAGAAAGCGGTGTTGCGCTCGGCGTTCCATTCGCTTTTAGTGTATAGCAGCGGCGTAATCTGTTCCCCAAGTTTCCAGCCTATCTCTGTGAACGGATAAACGAATCGTTCGTATGCGTTGCGCTTATCCATCGAATCGTCAGCAACTATGAGAATATCCCAATCAGAATCCTTACCGGCATCTCCGCGTGCACGGGAGCCGTACAGGTACACCGAAGCCGGGAGATTATCAAACAGCTGATTTGCCAATCTCCTGATTTCATTTAATATTCTGGTCTTTTTACCCATCTAAAACTATCTTTTACACCGGACCGGCTTTCGCATAACTGGGCGAATTCCGCTAACCTGCTATATGCCTAACACATATATACACCGTAAAGTTACAAATATTATCTGACTTATGCAAAAAAGAGGTTGGCCTGCGGTTTGCGGGCCAACCTCTTTTGCGGTATGTGGGGTCAGAGTACTCTCCTATCGGTATTTATAAATTGAGACTCTTCGAAACATTTGATTTTCAAATATGCCTCAGTTTTTCTGCGCGATCTTGGCCCAGGTGTCTTTGAGGCCGACGGTCTTGTTGAAGACGATGTGGTCGGCCGTGGTGTCCGGGTCTACCACGTAGTAGCCGAGACGCTGGAACTGGTAGTTGTCGCCAGCCTTGACGCGCTCTGCAAGCCATGGCTCTATTTTGGCGTTATCGCGCACCTTGAGCGAGTCGGGGTTGATAAGCTCGCGGAAGTCGCCGTCGAACGCACCGGGATTCTCCACGCTGAACAGACTGTCGTAGTCGCGTATCTCGGCATCGACTGCCGTGGGCACCGACACCCAGTGAAGAGTACCCTTCACCTTGCGGTCAGCTCCGGGAAGTCCGCTGCGTGTATCGGGATCATAGGTCGCACGGATTTCGGTGATGTTGCCATCCTCATCCTTTACAACGCCCGTGCATTTGATGATGTAAGCACCTTTGAGACGCACTTCCTTGTCGGGCGAGAGACGGAAGAACTTCTTGGGAGGATTCTCCATGAAGTCGTCGCGCTCAATCCAAAGTTCACGACTGAACGGCATCTCGTGAGTACCCTCGGCGGGATTCTCCGGGTTGTTGTCCATGACCATGGTCTCGGTCTGTCCCTCGGGATAGTTCTCCAGAACAAGCTTGACCGGATTCTGGATTACGCTCACACGAGTGGCGGTCTTGTTGAGGTCCTCGCGCACCGAATGCTCAAGAAGCTCGATGTGGTTGAGAGCCTCGTAACGGGTGTAACCGATGCGGTTCACGAAGTCCTTGATTGACGAAGGGGTGTAACCGCGACGGCGGAGTCCCTTCAGGGTCGGCATACGCGGGTCATCCCATCCGTTGACCAGACCCTCCTTTACGAGCTGAAGCAGCTTACGCTTGCTCATCACGGTGTAAGTGAGGTTCAACCGGTTGAACTCAATCTGACGCGGGCAGTAAGACTCGTCGGCAAGCTCCTTGACAAAGTGCTCGTAAAGCGGACGGTGGGGCACAAACTCAAGGGTACAGATCGAGTGGGTCACACCCTCGAAGTAGTCGCTCTGACCGTGGGCGAAGTCATACATGGGATAGACCTTCCATGTGTCGCCCGTGCGCCAATGGGGAGTCTTGATGATACGGTACATGATCGGGTCGCGGAAGTGCATGTTGTCACTTGCCATGTCAATCTTGGCACGGAGCACCATCGAACCCTCGTCGAACTCACCCTTGTTCATGCGCTCGAACAGGTCGAGGTTCTCCTCTACGGGACGGTCGCGGTAGGGACTCGGAGTGCCCGGCTGTGTAGGAGTACCCTTCTGGCGCGCAATCTCCTCGCTGGTCTGCTCATCGACATAAGCCTTGCCCTCCTTGATGAGGCGGACAGCCAGCTCATAGAGTTTCGGGAAATAGTCGCTGGCATAATAAAGGCGGTCGCCCCAGTCATAACCGAGCCAGTGTATATCCTCCTTGATGGCGTTGACATACTCCATATCCTCCTTCTGGGGATTGGTATCGTCGAAACGGAGGTTGCAGGTACCGCCGAATTTCTCAGCCGCACCGAAGTCCATGATGAAAGCCTTGGCATGACCGATATGGAGATAGCCGTTGGGTTCAGGCGGGAAGCGCGTGTTGAGGCGTCCGCCGTTCTTACCTGCGGCGAGGTCGGCCGCAATCTCCTGCTCTACAAAGTTCAGTCCTGATTCGTTGACTGTCTCTTCTTCTTTATTTATGACCTTATCCATACTTTTCAATATCTTAAGCGACTTCTGTGTCGGGACTCCGGATTGTCCGAAGTGGACACAAGACTCTTTATAAATGCAAAATTAGTAAAATTCTTGCAATTATGACGCTTTCTTTATGCACAAATAGATATACACGATAATATTTTTACCCGTCAGCGCGTTATAACAGTGTATTTACAGGTCGCGGACAAAGTGTTTGCGCGCGACTATAAAGAACAGGTAAATTATTAAAAACAAATGCCTATGGCACATAATTCCCTCAATTTAACCTCAAATGAAGTAAAGTTAAGCATTATGAGTTCACCCAAGAGTGCTACATTGAGCTTCATACGCCAGTTCGCCCGCACCTGCGTATCAGTCCAGGGGTGCGCCCTCGGCTCTATGATCCTCAATTAAGGTCCGGTATCAACTGTTTACGGAGCCTGAAAACTTAGACTTGAAAAACTTCAGAAAGAACAAGGGGACCGAAGCTTATGCTTCAGGTCCCCTGATTGTTTTTGTTATGCACTGCTCACGTGCGGCTGCGCCGGCTCTGCGGCCGCTGCCATACTACACGGTGAGAATTATGTCTTTGTCGTGGGCTATGCGACGGAGGTTGAGGATGGCGTAGCGCATGCGTCCGAGCGCCGTGTTGATGCTCACCCCGGTAATTTCCGCGATTTCCTTGAAGCTCAAGCCCTGGTAATAGCGCATCTTGAGAACCTCACGCTGAAGTTCCGGAAGCTCTCCGATAAGATACTTCACATCCGTGCGGATCTGGTCGGAGATGAGAATATCCTCGATAGTCTCCTCGCAAAGCTCCTTGCGGTTGAGGATGTCAACATCCGTAAGGTCCGAGCTCTGGAGGTTCTCCGACTTCTCCTGACGGTAGTAGTCGATTATAAGATTGTGGGCTATGCGCGAGATCCATGCCGGAAACTTGCCGTTCTCCGTGTAGCGACCCTGACGGATGGTCTGGATTGCCTTGACGAAAGTCTCCTGGAAGATGTCGTTTGCGATATCCTCGTTCTTTATAATGCGAAGTATGTAATTGAAGATGCGGTCCTGATGACGCTTCAGAAGGGTGTCAAACGCTTTGTTATTGCCCTCCGCATATGCCCTGACAAGCTGTTCGTCTGTCAGAGTAGTGTAATTTGCCATGCTTCTGATGTTAGTTTGGTTGGGTAAAATTTTTCGATAGGCAGGCGGGGTTGTTGTGTGTCGGTTTATGATTCCGTTTATTTGATTTGACTTTATGTTTCCTTTGCATTTCCTACGGTTCACACCGATGAGTGTTCCGCTTCGGGGCTATGCGAATGCAAAGATATAACGCTTTTGGGTGAAAAGCAAGAAAATGAACAAAAAAATTCGCAAATTATTGTTAAGAACACAATATTTGCGAATTTGATGTGTTGTCGGGAACCGGTTTCAGCCGCGTTTCACGAGGCGGACGGCCGTCCATCGGTTGCTGATCAGGCGCGACTCCAGCTCAAGGCCGAGCGGAGCGGCTGCTGCGGCTATCATCGGGGTGTCTTCCTCGTAAAAGCCACTCAGGAACATGGTTCCACCCTGCTTGAGACGCGATGCGTAGCGGTCGATGTCACCGAGAATTATGTTGCGGTTTATGTTGGCGAAAAGGAAGTCCGCCTCTTCGAGCCCAGCCAGAGCGGAGGCATCGCCATGTATCACATCCATGCTGACATGGTTGAGAGCCACATTCTCCACCGCATTCTCGTACGCCGGACGGTCAATCTCGATGCCGGTCACACGCGAAGCTCCGCGCATGGCGGCGAGTATGCCGAGTATTCCGGTACCGGTTCCCATGTCGATAACGCTCTTACCCTGCATGTCGGCGGCGAGAATCAGGCGAACCATCTGCGAGGTGGTGTCATGGTGACCGGTGCCGAAAGCCATCTTGGGGTCGATCATAATGTCGTGACGGGCCGAGGGAACATCCGTATGGAACGACGAGTGAATCACGCATTCGCCGTCGATGAGGATAGGTTTGAAGTAATGCTTCTCCCACTCCTCGTTCCAGTCCTGCCCCTTGATATACTCGGCCGAGACATCAAAGCGGACATCCATCGGGAAGTCCTGCAACGCCTCGCGGGCGATAGCCGCCGCGTCGCCGGCAGATACACTGATGTATGCGGTGAGACCTTTATCATCGGGTTCGAACGACTCGAAACCGGCGTCGGCAAGAAAAGCCGCCACAAGGTCGGTAATGTCGGAGGTGCATGGTGTAGCGTCCACGCGCACGCTATAATAATCGTTCATGATTACTGATATGTTGTATGGTGATTTACGCACAAAATCCGCCTTCGTAGGGAAAGCGGACTTATATGGTCAGATTAAATTGTCATTTCTTGCCACGGATGAGCCGGTAGCCCTTCTTGGCGGTGCCGAAGAGAGAGATGCCCATCAGTATGTAGTCAAGTGTATTGAGGTTGCCGAGGAGCTTCGATGCCACCTGCCCCACCATAGCCATCTTGGATGTCGATGAACCCTTGCGGCCACGGTTCGAGCCACCTTTCAAGCCATGCACAGATTCCATGACCTTGGTCTTGCAGAATTCCTTACGCAGGGCGAGCATGGCACGCTGGTAGCGCAGTTCCTCCATGGTGTACCCCTTGAAAGGCTTCGCTTTCTCGTCGGTTGCCTCGGGCATTTTCTTCTGGTTTTCTTTCATAGCGGTATGTGTGGGAGGGTTAATGTTTCTTGTCGAAGAACACGCGGGTAATCAGGCGTGCTATCGGATTAAGGAGTAACGGTTTGCGGAGCAGGTAAAGCAGCAGGAGCAGCACGCAGATAGCCCCGGCCGTTGATAGATATGCCAGCGAGGGGCACATCATGAGCTTGAAAAGCTCCGCGAGCGAGAACGCGAGCATGATGAGCACGACCATGCCGAGCAGCAGGCAGACGAAGCCAAGTATCAGCGACGACATGAGGACAGTGATTTTCTCCGCTGCCGTCAGCTTGGCGTATTCCAGCTCCAGCTTAAGCCATGACCGCGACTGGTCGAATATGCTGCGAATTTCTTCTATGAGACTTATTTTCATACTTCAATCTTATGTAGTAAAGTTCAGTTATTAAACGCTGGAGCGGACGGTATATTATCATTGGCCGCAATACACCGGTGGGGATGTAATGAGAAACCGGGCTTTCCGGCCCATGGCTGGAAAGCCCGGTTGTATCTCTTCGGGCGCGGCTTACTCGCCGGCTGCGAGTTCTGCCACGAGGGCGTCCACTTCAGAGTCGCTTACCTTGATTCCGCGTTTGCGCAGAAGTTCCACGATACGGCTTCTGAGATCCGATCCCTTCTCGGGAGTGAACATAAGAGCTGCGCCGCAGCCTACGATTGCACCTCCGAGGAATGCTGATATTAATGTGAGTGCTCTCATTTCTTATTCTTTTTAGTGATTAGATGTGTTTCTCAATCTGGTCCTCAATCTCGTCTACGAGTTCGTCCATCTTGTTTTTCTTGAGGCAGATGCCCTTCTCCTTAAGGATGCGGAGAATTTTCGAACGGGTATCCTCCCCTTTCTCAGGAGCGAGGAGCAGACCGATTGCGGCACCGGCTACGGCGCCTCCGATTACTGAAAGAATTACGTGTAACGGTTTCATAACGTATTATTTTAAATTGTTTACTTTTTTAGTTTATGCGGGAATCTCTTAGTCGCGCGGTACTCGACCACGGCCGCTTCATCATTTATAACAATTAGCTTGCCAAAAAGATGTCGCGGAACGACGATTTTTTTTGATTTTTCCGCTTTTTTACCTCGGCGGCTATATTATCTTGCCGCCATGCAGGCAGTTCCGGTGGCCGCACTGTAGTCGGCGACACCCTGCTGCGACAGCTCTACGGCCATGTATTCGCCGCCGGGTGTGAGCATACGCACATGGCTGTCGTCGATAAACGTCATGAAAGGCACACTATCGCCATCTTTCGTCTCGAAGCTCCACGTCTGCGTCGGCTGGTCGAAGTCAAGGCGCACCACATCACCGGTAGATTCGTGGGTCACGGTGTATCCCTTGCCGTCGCAGGCAATCATGTAGCGTCCATGGTCGGTATCGACAACCTTGGTCGATGCCGTGAGCGGATTCGATCCGCTCCAGAACTCAATGGAGTTAATCACCAGCACATCGGCCAGGGCGGTCACTTCATAAACGGGAAGAATCCAGAAAGCGAGAAACACCAGTTCGTTAACAAACTTGGAGCCGATGTTGCGGTTCCATGTCATGACTTTGTTGGTCAGGCCAAACGAGCCTATGCACGAAGTGAAAACCAACGACGTGCCGGCAATGAGTATGGCGGCGACCGATATCCTTATCTTTCTCATAGTCGGTAGTGGAATGATGTTAGTCCGGACATCGACAGCCGACATCCGGTTCAGATACCGAAATTAACAAATTTTTCTTGAATCCACAACTCAATAACCCGTTTAATGAATATTCTGCCCCAAAGTGCGTTATATTTCACCCTCACAACTCATCGCCGAACTGTCCATAATCTCAGAAATCATCGTCAAACATTCTTGAGTCATGGTCATCGTCAAACCTATCTGAGTCCATATAATCATCGAACATTCCGGAGTCGAGGTCATCCTCGAAGTCCTCATGTGCATAATCGAAGTCCTCATGAATGCAATCAAAGTCTTCATGCGCGTAATCATTGCGCGAGTCATGCCTGTATCCACCATCCCTGTACACATCACCAAAGGAATGAATGTCGTCAGAGGTATGATTGTTGTTACGATGATTCACAATTTGGCCCGGTTGCCGCAAAGACTCATTCCTGCGCCCACCGAACAGCCACTTAAACAAAAACAAACTCCGAACAAAACTCCAGAAACCCATATAATGATACACCAGCGAAAATGAATGTTCCTATTTTTCCATTACATTGGTTTAATCATAGACTCAATGAAGACAATTTCCTCATCATTCAGTCCATACTTACTGAAGAGCTGCCTGTCTATCTCACCTACTGATTTAGACCAATCAATATCACTGTGTTCCGTAAAGTCCTGCATTGGCACAAATCTATAGACTTTACTCATTGCATGCTGAGAAACTTTAGACGCACTGACCAAAACTCTAAGAAAACGAGTCTCTATATATTTTAGAAAATTTTTTGCCTCTACTTCTGTATTTAATGCAGCATATAAGTATGATTGAGAACATACAGAATTAGAGGGAGCAAATATCGGTTGACCTAAAATCTGATGCGGAAATGTTTCACCTGCTCCATATGCACCTGGAATAAATACTTTAGGCTTATCGATGTCTTCTTCATTCTTTTTTACATCTGTCCTTGATACGAAGGCAGTACACCGGCCGCTTTTCCTTATGAGGTGTAATAATGTATTATGATCTTTTGTTGACGTATTATAAATTGCAAATGGTGTTTTGAACTCTGTTCCGGATTTGTGGGTATCCCGAATGGAGTATCAGATGAAATCATCCCTTCGATTGTGCAATCTGATGCAGATACGATTTTTGAGACAATACCAGCCAATTTAGGCTCACGTATAAGAACATCAAATTCTCCCAGATTGCGGTTATTTGAAAATATCTCACCATCGCGGAACAAGGAATACTCACATTCACCATAGTATGAAGGGGAGTATGTGAAATAGCAGCAACCGCCCTTTATTTCTGCATCCGGAAATAAATCCTTTGCATTTGTGAACGCAATTAATTTTGATGTATGACTTGATGTCAGCATGGTGTGGCGAAACTTTCCAACAAGATTTTCCCTTCCTCCTGTAAACCATCGGGAGGGAATCACCATAGTTGTATATGGAGGATTTATTTCAAATGATACCTGACAAAAATCTTGATAGATAGACGCATCATTGGTACCTCCGCTTCCTCCGCGGTCCTGATAAGGAGGATTTCCTATAATCGCTGAAAAATTCATATCTTTAATTATTTGAGGTATGATGTATTCTTTGTTTTCGTTTTTTGCTATTAAATCATAGCTCGTTATAGAGTCAAATACATGGTCAATTGGCAACGAAAGGAGTTTATATACTTTACGTGTAAACTCATATGCCAGACTTGATGTGCATACCGAATAAACTTTATCAGATGCCTGATTGCCAAATCTGTTTATCAGGGCTATTGTAAATTCTCCCTGTTTGGAGGCTATATCCAATATAGGTCCATGTGTAAAAACGTTATCCGGGAGAAGTTTTACCACATCTCCAGCCACCTTTAATGGGGTGACTATTTCTGAAACAGACATACGTCCGAATTTACGCATAGCAATTTCCACACGGTCATGAGGCAACAGACTGTCATCACGCATCAAATCATTGATATTCTCTATCTTGTAATCAAACTTACGGAGTACAAACGGATTACTTTTGCTCTGAATCAGTTTAAGAATTGACATTCTCAAACCGAGGTTTTCAGCGATTCGTTGATTATCATCCGTTGCAACGATTTGATCAATTACATCTTGTAGCGATTTGACCTCAGACTCAGTCAAAAATGCAAAGAAGAGAATGCGGGCATAATAAGCTGCTAATCGTTTTTCGAGACTATCCTTCTCAATCGTGTCTACTTCCGGTTGCTCGTGAGTTGAAGATAAATCATCATCTTGACCTTTATTATTATGGCAGTCATCTGCTCCATTACCCGCCGCCGCATCTATATCATCACCTTCTCCTTCCGCTGGTTTAATCTGCAATCCGCTTTTGGAATCTATAGGCTCGACCGTTTTTAGAATAGCTGCCACAGCAGCATCTTGAAGCAGAATACTATCGGCAGGTATCTCCGAAGCATCGTCCAAAATGCTCCGTGTTCGTGAGTACTCACGAACAGCATCGGTAATGTTTGTCGGTGTAACCTGATGTAACTTATTTTTATTCAGAATAATAATCGGGGATACTTCCAATTCTTTTGCGATACGTTCTTTGAGTTGTGAATTGCCTTGCACCTCGGTATTGACATTGTAAAACTGCGATTTAAGCTCCTGTAGAACGAACATACGATTCGGGTCGAAATCTACGAGCAATGTCTGCGGCTTCATATTATACCTTATGAGGTTTCCACGTTCATCCTTAAAGGTCGTAATGTATTGATTCTGCAATCGGAATATAGCCTGATCATATTCCTGTGGCGAAGCAGTACCCTTGAGATATATCATTGTGTCCCACTGGGGAACAGTCGTACCGGTCAGCATCCGATTGACAGTTAGAGTCAATGTCTTTTTATTCTGTTTCTCATACTCATTAATAGCCCGTTTTACATCGTCGGTCGATTTGTATTTACGTTCTTCCTCGAAACCCGCTATATTGATTACCTCATATTCCTTGAGATTTATGAACTTTTCCCTACACCGACGTATCAATGCAGCCATTGCATCGCACGAAGCCCTGAACGGAAGCACACATACAATGTGACGGCACATCTTACCATCCTTGATTCTATCGTAATCAAGAAAGCCAAGAATGTTTTCATCAACCTTTGAACCGTCGATAGTTTCCAATAAATCGAGAATTTCAGATTCATGCTTAAACTGACAATGGCTTTTATCGGTTTTGGGAGTCATTGAAAGCGGACGAAACAATTCAGAAAAGGCACAGGTAATGCCATCTTTATGCATTTGCTCCATCATCTTGCGAGACGACTCATTGGGAGAGAACGCAAAACGAATCATTTGAGGAAACCCGAAATAAGGATTTTGCCACTCATCACAATCATCCTCCTTCAGATGTTCATTATTCCACTCCTTCTGTGCGTCGATAATATCAGTAAACTGAACAAAGGCTATAATATCCTCCTTCTGGAACTCATCACTCATCAAAATACGGTATGGTGTACCAGACAAATGAAGTCGGATTTTTGCATTCAAAACCTTGACGGCATCTTCTATCCTATCGAGTGTCTCAAATCCATCAAGACATTTCAGTTCCTCTTTTATTTCTGATTTACTAAGATGTTGGGCCTGCAATACCTTGCCATAGGATTCTCCACGTGCGCCGAAATGAGTCTCATCAATAATCAGCAAATCAATTCGACTGTCGAATACATCCTTATGCTTCTCCTTGATTTCGTCACCCTGTAAATCCTGTAATGTCAAAAACAGTGCGACTCTCTGATTCGCGTCAGCAAGAGTATCCGTGATAATTGTGGCATTTCTTTTCAAATCCTCACTGTCGAGATAGTGATAACCTTCAAAATACTTATGACTCTCAATTGTCTTTTTCCATTCATCTTTCACATCCGCTTTGGCCGACACTATGACAATAAACCTTGCGTCAATCTCCTTTGCACAGCACATTGAAGTAAACGACTTGCCAAAACGCATAACTGCGTAAAGCAGCAAGTTGCTTCGTCCAGCTTCAACGGCAGCTTTGAATTTATCAATAGCTTTTTGCTGATTATCGCGAGGAGCAAAATCCTCCGTTCGGTCATAAGTATACGTTTGCGGCAGTCTGTCTGAAGAATAGAGAGAGTATTTGCTACTGTTATCACATGCGCTCTGAATAATGTCAGCTATAGCTGCATCGACATCTTCAGCAGTTGCATCTTTGAAAAACTCCCGGGAATAATAAGGTAAATTCTTTATAGTATGCGGTTGCAGACGTTCCCTTTGTTTTTCCTGTTCTAAGAACTTATGTACGGCATAATCACGAAAGATGGTATCATTATCTATCTGAGCAGAGTGTTCATACTGATGAACCAGATTTGGGAAAACTTTTCTCCACTCATCCAAACGCACACGTACACTGCGCGACGTGTCTCCAACTTTCAGATAGTTGGGGACAGTCTCTGTTGAAAAAGCATATATATGGCTCAACACGTCCAACAATTATATTGTCGAGTATTGATGTATCTATTTTTGATAATATACTGTCCATATTATTTTTGCTTCACCAAAGAGGCAAAGGTTAAAACTTTATCCTCTTTCCAGTCCTTGATCATTGCGTATATACCCGTATGCGAATGAAAATCCTTATTCTTACATCCTGGACAATCAAATAAAGTCCGTTCCTCGTGTTCTCCAAAGTCCTCAGGACTAAAAAGTGACGAGGACTTATTTTTTAATTTAGGCAATTTAACGCAACTATTGGGTATTACCCCCTTAAGACCGTCCATCTGCCATATGTTCCATGATATGACATCAGCGAGACCGGGCAAGTAGCACTTCGGAAGTTCACAGCCAAACTTGGCGTGATAGAAATCAAGGATGGTAAATAAAATATTCTCTCGTGCGAGAATGAGACTGTCCCCCTGCCATTCGTAACCATAAGTAGAACAGATTGCTTCTGTGGCACCAGCAAGCCATTCAGCGGATGTTCCGGTATTCTCACCAACAATACGGAGTTTGCGGTCGAGCAAACCGATTCGCCTTTCCACAGGTAGAGACACCCCTGTAACAGTATCATAGCGACTTACAAGATAAGGTGCTTCACCGCATGTGATTTCCAAACGATTTTCACTAACATAGTCGCGCCAATTCCGACCGTCGGGAAATTCGATTTTACCCTCTGATGGTTGCCATGTGTGGTTTCCCTCCGGATAGTTGTCAATTTCGGTATTAAACACGTTTTCGCGACCAAACCAATCATTGTCAATGAGATTAGCCTGCTTATTGCAAAGCCACGAAGGGGTAAAAACTTCCGCCATCTCACGACTACGTTTCTGCTGTTGCTGACGAGATTTCAAGGAGCGAGGCACAATGACATTACCATTATCACCGGTAATGGATTCCACTGTAATCGGGTCAAAGAACTGATAACCTTTCCCCCGGTAGGCATAGTTATCGGTTGCCCAAAAGATATTCCCTCCTGTCGTGTGGTCTTTGAGCAACACAGAAAGCAATTCTTGCGAAATTGCCAGAACGTCATTCTCTAATATGTCAACTTCGTTATCGGTCATAAGTGTTTGCTATCTGCCGGTCATTTTCAGATAGGTGTTACTTCTCCTAATTACAAAGATACAAAGAATTTTCGAGGTGGCAATCGGATGTGTGGAAAATGTATATTAACCCACCATAACCATTTTGCCGACATCGGCAAAATGGTCGGAGATTAGTTCACAGGCATTTTCACATGATTCTTTTGTCCGGATAAGTACAGTCTGTTATGGTGGCATCAAAGAGCCGTCCGGGTTATTATCGTGGAGGTCAGTTGGGGGTCCGGGTCAGGGCGGGGGTGCGGAAGAGATGGCGAACTGCGAAGTCAGTTCGAGAGCATTGGCAAGCGGTGTGCGCAGTGAAAGCCTCTGACGTATGTTGTTGACAATATAATCCATTACCTGCATTTTTCAATCAGCAATTCTGTCCAAGCTTTGAACCGGGGACAACGGTCAACAATTAATTTCAAACCAATTTCAAGTGCTATGATATTTCCATACACCACTTTATCATAATCAGGAACGATACGCAACAATCTCTTCGATGGTGCGCCCTCGGGAGAACTGTTTATATCTTCAGGATTTTCATAAGATTCGATTATTCCTTGAAGTTCAAGAATTTCTTTGTCGCTAAAATATTTCTTGAACCCTTCATCTGAAGAAAAGAGTAAAGCCTCAAATTCATGAAGTTGAATATAAGGCACAAATCGCCAGTCATTGATATCTTTTTTAATCGCCATTTCCATCTCAACTACCCGTTCCACATGATTTGGGATGATACTCCAGATGTCTTTTTCAGGCACTTCAGGACAACGGAAGAAATCCACGAGCATTGAAACTATAACATCTTGTCCCTGGGATTTTAATAACCTGACAATATCATTCTTAAGGTGTTCGTAATTTACAAAGCCCCCTTTATGTCCTTTACTCGTGTGGATAATCAAAGGATAGGCATAGATTCCCATATCCTGAAAAAATGGAGCAAGAAGAGACTTCACAAATTCTTCTTCAGTTTGTCCCTCAACCACAATATATAATCTCTTGCTCATGGCCTACCTCCTATTATGTTTTTTTCCCAGAGTTCACCGACTGAATACTCCTCAAGCCATTGAGAAAAATCTTCTTGATTCAGACGATAAAATGCGGACTGATTGTCATTTCTTCCGACCACAATCAGGTCATCGATTGAGAAGTTATTTATAAGAGCTACCGATTGAGTCGCTATGATAATTTGAGTATTGACTGATGCTTTTTTTATCATAGCGGCTAATTTTACCATTGCAGCAGGATGAAGGCCCAATTCCGGCTCGTCGATGATAATTGTTTCAGGAGCATCAGGCTGAAGCAGCAATGTAGCTAATGCTATAAAGCGGAGTGTTCCATCTGAGAAATTCGTCGCATCGAGATACATATCCGTGTCGCGTTCTTCCCATTCCAGACCTATATAGCCTTCCATTATCTTATTCGGAATCAGTTTGAATTCCTTAAAATATGGAGCTATTGCTCTTATTGTCCCTTCAATAAGATTATAAGCTTTAGCATCCTTATTTTTAAGGCGATACAAAAAAGCAGCCAAATTCGAGCCATCATGTCTGAGATATTCATTGTCTCCTATTCTTGAAAGTTGACGCATAGGTGATGAAAGGCTCGTGTCGTGGAAATGATAAACAGTGAAACTATTTAAAAAATTACGTAAGTAGCCGGCTCTCCATTGAGATTTGTTCAAAATTTGAGATTCCTCTACATTCGAATCCCAAATGTGAGGATTCCAGGATTCCGTATATTGCTTATCGGAAAGATTACGGTTGTTAAAGAAATCTTTAGTATATTCAATATACGCTTTGGGGCCTTGCGTGGGTCTCAATTTAAACGTGAAAGCATTACGATTCTCGAAATCAATAAGAGCTGATATGCTGTCAGAATTTTTACGGCCCCGATATAACATAGAATCAATACCGCCATGTTCAAGTAGATAACTGCCAAGACGTTGTTCCAACATATGACGCGTCAAATCAAAGAACGATATGAAATTGCTCTTGCCCGCACCATTTGGTCCAATCAGTATGTTGAGCATCCGAAGATCAATATCTGCATCCCGGATTGATTTGTAGTTATGTATGTCGATACGTTCTATCATAACTTATGTCTGTTTAAGAAATTACAAATATACAAAGAATTTTCGAGGTTACAATCAGATGTGTCGAAAATGTATATCCGGAAACGTAGCCGATAGTTGTTAAGGCATAATTGGCGCGGCAAGTCATTCCCTATTGGCATAACTTGCAGAAAATTAGGCTACGGCAATTGTGCCGCCAGTGGTGTCACAATTTGTAAGTCAAGGATTAGTTGGGGGTTGGGGTCAGGGCGGGGGCGGCGGGGGTGCGGAAGAGGTTGCGGGCGGGGCTGTCTTCGCCGAGGGCGAGCGCGGCGGTCGGGGCATCGGCTGCGATTTTGCCGCTGTAGAGCACGATGGAGCGCGGACAGAGTTCGAGGGCCATGTCGGTGTCGTGGGTGGCCAGGAGTATTGTGTGGTGAAACTGTTTGAGTATGTCTATCAGCTGACGGCGCGCACGGGCATCAAGGTTGGCCGACGGCTCGTCGAGCACAAGTATGTTGGGTTCCATCGACAGCACCGAGGCTATGGCAGCCGCACGTCGCTGGCCCCCCGACAGGGTGAACGCCGGACGGTCTCCGAGTCCCGTGAGTCCCACGGCATCGAGCGCTCCGTTCACCCGGCGCGTAACTTCTTCGTCGGGCAAACCCATGTTGCGGGGACCGAATGCGATGTCCTCCCCTATCGTCGGCATGAAAAGCATGTCGTCAGAGTTCTGGAAGACCATACCGACCGTCTGACGGACAATCCGGAGCGTCTTGCGCGTGACCGGTATGTCACCGATAATCACCTGTCCTGATGTCGGCATCAGCAGGCCGTTTATCTGAAGCAGAAGAGTGGACTTTCCCGATCCGTTCAGGCCGAGCAGAGCTACGTGCTCTCCGTGGGTGATACGGAAGTTTATGCCGTGAAGCACCTCGGAACCTCGCGGATAGGCGTAGCGGACATCCTTGAACTGTATATAGTGATGACTCATGGTAACGTGCTTTGAAATTGAACTTAAAAAATCAGTTGTGAGATATTGATAAGCCTGAGTGCGAGCATGACGGCCACCCATATCAACATGAATACCCATGAAAGGCCCGACATGTGCTGCGGGCGCGATAACGGCATAGTGCCGTCGAAGCCGCGCGAGAGCATGGCGCGGTAAATCCGTGTGGCACGCTCGTAGCTCCTTACAAGCAGCTGACCAACCATGCGTCCCCACATGCGCAGCGGATAACTGTTACGGCCGAATCCACGTGCCTTGCGGGCGCGGTCCATGCCAACCGCCTCCTCTACTACCACCACCATGTAGCGGTATGTGAACTGAAGCTGGGTGACAAGCACCTTGGGACATCCGAACCTGCGCATGGCGTGGCACATGTCGTAGAAACCGGCTGTCATGGTGAGTATCACCACCGCCTGCACGGCGAGCAACCCGCGCAGCATGATCGAGAAGAAGCTGACCCATCCCCGGCTCACGGCCACCCCTCCGATGGTAAAGGCTGTCTGAGTGTCAATGAACGGGTTGAAGATGCCGATAAGCAGTATCAGCGGAAGCACCCAGAGTGATTTGCCGAACACTCTCGCGAAACCGATTCCGGACATCTCCGACTGAACCACGGGATAGACCGCGAGCCACACTATGCGTTGCGGGGCATAGAGAGGCACGCTGAGCACGGCAACAAGGTAGACCAGTGTCACCACGAGCAACGCGGGGGCACTGACCTTACCTGCAGCCGGACGGCTGAGAGAGTTTAACGATATGAGAGCATTCTCAAGCTTTGGCATGACGTTTTCTGAATATTATCGAACAGAAACCCCAGAGCAATGCCACCACAATCAGACCACCGAGCACTCCGGAGAATGTGGAGTTGTAGTCAGGCATGAGAGCCGTAGCCGGGGTTATGGCCGGTGCAAGTTCCGTGTCACCTGTAATCCGTGCAATCGACCACTCCAGTCCGTCGGGATTGGATGATGCTATCCATGTGAAGGCAACACCCATGGCGAGAGCAAGTACGGCGAAGACCGTGAGCACGACTTTTGACTTGCGGGTCATTTTCTTCGGCTGCGAAGGATTCTCGTAAAGGCGATCAGTACGGTAGAGCATGTCGGGCTTGTAGCTCTGAACGAAGCAAAGCACGGCACCTGTGGCCACACCTTCGCAGAGACCGATTGCAAGATGAATGGGGAGCATGAACATCAGGAACTGCGACGCGGGAAGCGCGGTTATTCCGGACAGTTCCGTCTCTCCGGTAACGAGCAACGCACCGAGTTCAAGACCGACGATACATGCCGCGATCGAGGCAAGCATTACGCGGCCTTTCTTGAGAGATCGACCGGCGATGGGACGGTAGATAAGCGGGAAAGCCACAAGGCAGCTCATGGCTCCCATATTTATAAGGTTGCATCCGAGTGCCATCAGGCCGCCGTCGGCAAACACGAGGCACTGTATAATCAGCACCGAAGCCAATGTGATGAACGCCGCCCATGGTCCCATGAGCGCGGCCAACAGAACACCACCTATGATATGTCCGCTGGAGCCTGTGCCCGGAATCGAGAAATTGATCATCTGGGCGGCAAAGACGAAGGCACCCATCACGCCCATTAGCGGAAGGATATCCTCACGTTTTATCTGAGATACTTTTCGGGATGCCACCACGATAAGGGCGGCTGCGGCGACTCCGGCGGTAATGGCTACCGGAGGCGACACGAGAGCGTCGGCCATGTGCATGATTCACAGTTTTTTTCAGTTTGTACAGTACAATAGTGCAATAAAAACAAACTATTGTTAAAAAATAACACGGAGAGATTTGCTACATTATTAACAAATCTCTCCGCGTATGGTTTGCAGATTAGGCGTGGTGATTGTCAGCTCAACCTATGTGAATGGTACCTGACGGAGACTACCGCGCTGTGCTGCAGTCATGCAAGCGGCAGGAGCACCTCCGACACAAGCCAGTTCCAGAGCACGGGCATACCGATGATCAGCATACACAGCAGACCGGTGGTGGAGTTCTCGACATCCTTGGGTACACGCAGTATACGTACACCTTTATATACGAGATATATGGTCCAGAGCGGAAGGAACACCAGCACCGGCTCGAACATGGGCATAATCTGAATGAGGGTCCAGAAGAGCGCGAGTGTTGACATGGCGAGCATGACGAACTGTTTGCCTATATCTTTCTTCAGCACCTCGCGCGACTTGGCTGGGAGCAGGGTTCCTCCGGCAAGTATCACCGAGAAGTAACCGAAGAAAAAAGTCATGAAAGTGCAGAGACCATCCTTGGCCCAGTCGCCAAAAGTGACATTTGCCTCGTAGAACATGCGTGCTATTTCCGAAACGGCGCATACACCTATCAACGGATAGAAACAGCGCGAGGCGAACGTCTCTGTCTTGAGACGCGCACGTTTCAGGGCTTTCCATCCCTCTACTGGCGTGAACATGGTGCGCAGCAGTATGGCGAGTGGTGACGGGGTCTTTGCGACATCAGAGTCGGGTTCATCCAAAGCATCATCGCCAGCTTCGTCATCGGCATACTCCTCATCCTCTTCCACATCATCCTCGTCATACAGCGTATCCTCACCGTCGGAATCTCCGGGAGAGGGCACGGGGTCGTCTTCGAGTTTGTAGAGCGGTGTGTCATCTTCAATCGAATACAGGGGTCTGTCTATATCGTTATCAGTCATGAGTCAGTCAAAAGCAAAATAATCCTCAATATATACGCGCCCCACCCCGCATTTATTGTGCTTCGCAGTGTTCCTCCCACACAAGAGTCGCGAGATATTTATCACTTCTGCAATGGAGGTCAGCTACTTTGTCCTCAATGAGATGTGCAGTTTCGGACATAAAATATATATTTGCGGCATCCTGAACAGGTATGCCGAACAGTTCATTCATTGCCAATATTATAGCGGCATTCTTATTGCCTCTTAAAACCAAATCTGTCTCACTCATAACTCCTCGCTTTGTGTATGTTTCAAGCACTCGTCAAGCATTCGCTGTGACCGTATGCAATATTGATTATTCGGTTTTTCATATTTCAAAAGACCGAGAGCTTCGTCTTCGGAAAGTTCTCCGGCAAAATATCGCTCAATTGTCTGTATAACCTTATCATCTGCGATACCACCTATCACTATATCGTAATCGGAATCATCCTGTCCTGAGCGGCATTTGGATACGAACCTCAACCACTCACGGTTGTACGAGTCGAACTGGAGGATTTTCCAATCCTCCGGCTCAAAATCAAGATTATAAGTCGAAAGCCATGCCTGTTTTTTTCTTCGCTTGAAACGCTGCGCATACTTTACAGCCTGATCATAAAGCGATGTCAGATAGAACCCTTTGCCAAAATCGAGATAATCACGCGAGAATCTTACGTCAGGAGACTCAACAGATACGAATGATGAATGGTATACAATCATATTAAAGCACTCCTTCCTCCCGCATGTAATCTGTTATGTCCTCCATGAGATAGCGGGAGCCGAATGTATGGAGCACATCATATGACGGCACGATATAACCATAGAGTATCCCCGACTTATACAGTCGGCGGAATACTTCATTCTGAGGCATATTCAGGAACTGCGAGAGCTTGCTGATGAGGTATGTTACAAATTCAAGAGTTTTTTTATCCATGACTTAACATGCTTTATCATATAACGAAATATAATACAAAATGTTATTCCGCTACAACATAGTCGGAGAGGGTGAGAGAATAATAAAAAATTGAGCCGCCACGCGGGGATGCGGGGCGGCTCGGGGGATAGTAGAAATTTTAATTAATCAGCAGTATTGCGATTTATTATTTCCTATTTGTCAGTGACGCGGCAGACACAGAGCCACACTTATGCTTCGCAGTCTGTGGCTCGATCCCGCCGAGTTACTGTTGCGTAGTGACGTGGATTACTCGGCGGCACGTTCCTCGTTGAGGATGCGGATCATCTCGATCGCGCTCTTCGGAATGCGTGTACCGGGGCCGAAGATAGCGGCCACACCGGCCTTGTAGAGGAAGTCGTAGTCCTGCGCGGGAATCACACCGCCGGCAGTTACGAGAATATCCTCACGGCCGAGCTTCTTGAGCTCTTCGATAACCTGCGGGATGAGAGTCTTGTGACCAGCGGCGAGCGATGACACACCGAGGATGTGAACGTCGTTCTCCACAGCCTGACGGGCAGCCTCGGCGGGAGTCTGGAACAGCGGTCCCATATCGACGTCGTAACCGCAGTCGGCATAACCGGTGGCAACAACCTTGGCTCCACGGTCGTGACCGTCCTGACCCATCTTGGCAATCATGATACGCGGCTGACGGCCTTCACGCTTGGCGAAGTCAGCGACTACGCGGCGGGCTTCCTCGAACTCGGGATCACCCTTCTCTTCGTTGCTATACACTCCTGAGATAGTTTTGATGACAGCTTTGTAACGTCCCACAACAGCCTCGCATGCGTCGGAAATCTCGCCGAGAGATGCGCGGAGACCTGCGGCCTTGACTGCGAGGTCGAGAAGGTTGCCCTTCGAGGGATCCTTGACACACTCGGTGATGTCGGCGAGAGCTTTCTTCACAGCCTCCTCGTCGCGGTCCTTGCGGAGCTCTTCGAGACGTGCGCACTGCTCCTTGCGAACCTCGGTGTTGTCAATCTCAAGGATATCGATGGGATCCTCGTGGTCGAGACGGAACTTGTTGATACCTACGATGGTCTGCTTGCCTGAGTCGATGTGAGCCTGTGTACGTGCTGCGGCCTCCTCGATACGGAGCTTGGGAAGTCCTGTCTCGATAGCCTTGGCCATACCGCCGAGCTTCTCGATCTCCTGGATGTGCTCCCATGCGCGGTGAGCGATCTCGTTGGTAAGGCTCTCCACATAGTACGAACCACCCCACGGGTCAACCTGCTTGCAGACATAAGTCTCCTCCTGGATGTAGATCTGCGTGTTACGCGCGATACGTGCGGAGAAGTCTGTCGGAAGCGCGATAGCCTCGTCGAGAGCGTTGGTGTGGAGCGACTGGGTGTGACCCAGAACGGCACCCATGGCCTCCACGCAGGTACGGCCCACGTTGTTGAAGGGATCCTGCTCTGTGAGCGACCAGCCTGAAGTCTGGCAGTGTGTACGGAGAGCAAGCGATTTCGGATTCTTGGGGTTGAACTGCTTCACGATACGGGCCCAGAGCATACGTGCGGCACGCATTTTGGCGATTTCCATGAAGTAGTTCATTGAGATACCCCAGAAGAACGACAGACGGGGAGCGAAAGCGTCGATGTCCATGCCTGCGTTCACACCGGCGCGGAGGTACTCAAGACCGTCGGCCAGAGTGTAAGCCAGCTCGATGTCGGCAGTCGCGCCGGCCTCCTGCATGTGGTAGCCGGAGATTGAGATCGAGTTGAACTTGGGCATGTTCTTCGAAGTGTACTCGAAGATGTCGGCGATAATCTTCATAGAGAATGCCGGCGGGTAGATATAGGTGTTACGCACCATGAACTCCTTGAGGATGTCGTTCTGGATTGTACCTGCCATCTCGTCGAGCTTAGCGCCCTGTTCAAGACCGGCGTTGATGTAGAACGCGAGCACCGGAAGCACACCGCCGTTCATGGTCATCGACACAGACATCTTGTTCAAGGGGATACCGTCGAAGAGGACCTTCATGTCCTCGACAGAGCAGATAGACACACCTGCCTTGCCGACATCACCTACCACACGCTCGTGGTCAGCGTCGTAACCACGGTGAGTGGGGAGGTCGAACGCCACGGACAGACCTTTCTGACCCGAAGCGAGGTTGCGGCGGTAGAAAGCGTTTGACTCGGCTGCTGTGGAGAATCCGGCATACTGACGGATGGTCCAGGGGCGCAGAGGGTACATCGCGCTGTAGGGGCCGCGGAGGAAGGGAGGAATACCCGACACAAAGTCGAGATGCTCCATGCCCTCAAGATCTTCTTTGGAATATACCGGCTTCACGGAGATGAGTTCCGCGGTGAGCCACTCCTCACCCGACACCGGCTTACGGCTCTCGGGAGCCGTGATTTTGGTTATATCGATTTCTTTAAAATTAGGTCTCATGATATTATCGGATTATTTGAGGAGTTTAGCGTTGAAGTCAACGAGCGTGTCAAGCACGTTCACCTTGACGTGGATAAAGTTCTCGATGCCGGCAGCCTTGAGGTCGTCCATGCATGCGGGGGCACCCGCAACAACAAACTGTGCGCGTCCGGCCAGCTCCTTGAATGCCTCGGGAGCGTAGGTAGCGTACTCGTCGTCGCTCGAGCAGAGAACCACAACGTCGGCACCCTTCTCCATGGCGGCGTCGATACCCTCCTTGACGGTCTCGAAACCGATATTGTCGATAATCTCGTAACCGGCGCAACCGAAGAAGTTCGAAGAGAACTGAGCGCGTGCGAGACGCATTGCGAGGTTGCCGATAGTGAGCATGAATACCTTGGGACGGTTGGCAGCGCGCTCTGTGTCGAGGCGGAGCTGCTCGAACTGGCTTGCGGCACGGTCGAAGTTGAGGGCTGTAACAGCACCGTCGGTCACCTCACCGGCAGCGCAGCCGCATGTGCATGCGCATTCGCCGCTCACCTTGTCAAGGGCCATCTCGTTGAAGTTGGGGAACTGGTTAGTTCCGAGCAGGCTCTCCTTGCGGCGGGCAACATCAAGGTGACGCTTCACGCCGCTCTCGTTAACCTTGCCCTGGATCTCACCCTTGCGGAGCATGGCGTCGAAACCGCCGTTGTCCTCAACCTCCTGGAATACCTTCCATGCCTGAGCGGCGATAGAAGCGGTGAGATTCTCGATATAATATGAACCGCCGGCGGGGTCAACAACCTTGTCGAGGTGAGACTCGTCGCGGAGAAGGATCTGCTGGTTACGTGCTATGCGCTCGCTGAACTCGTCGGGACGCTTGTAGCAGCGGTCGAAGGGGAGAGTCTCGATTGAGTTGACACCTGCGAGGGCCGCGCTCATTGTCTCGGTCATCGAGCGGAGCAGGTTCACGTGCGAGTCATAGAGAGTCTGGTTGAACTCGCTTGTAACGGCGTGAACGAACATCTTGCATGCGCAGAGGCATTCGGGATTGTAAGCCTTCACAATCTCAGCCCAGAGCATACGGCCTGCACGGAACTTGGCGAGCTCCATGAAGTAGTTCGAAGAGATGCCCATGTTGAACTTGATGCGGCAAGCCACCTCGTCGACAGTAAGACCGGCTTCGGTCATCATGGTGAGCCATTCGGCACCCCATGCGAGAGCGTAGCCAAGTTCCTGGGTGATGTATGCGCCGGCGTTGTTGAGCATGTAGCTGTCAACAGCGAAGCAGCGCAGACCTTTTATTTCCTTAACGGTCTCATAGAGAGCCTTGCCCTCGGCCGCTGCGTCCTTGGGGAAAGCGAGACCATGTTTGAGAAGACGTTTGAAAGGATTGTATCCGATAGAACCGCGGAATTCCTCAGCGGCACCGGCGGCATTGATAAGCTTGACCAGTTCGGCAGCCACCTCAACGGCGCAGCCGGGGCAGCAGTCGATGTTGACCTCAACCTTCTTGAGGTCGATGTCCTTGAGGACAACAGCGAGGTCGGCAGCCTTGACGTTCTTGCCAAGACGGATGCCGAGCGACTCCACGCCACGGTTCAGGATGTGGAGAGCGTGGTTGTTGAGTTCTTCAGGTGTATCGCCGATCACAGCCTGACGCACGAGCCAGTTGTTGTTGTCGCGTGTTCCGCGCAGATATGGGAACTCGCCCGGCATGGTGTCAATGGCTGCGAGACCTTCGAGGTCCTCGCGGCGATAGAAGGGCTGTACGTTGAAACCCTCGTTCGTGCGCCACACCAGTTTACGGTCGAAGTCGGCGCCTTTAAGGTCGGCTGTAATCTTCGCCTTCCACTCTTCAGCGGAAACCGGCGAGAACATGTCGAACAATTTTTCTTTCTTTTCTGCCATTTTAAGCGTATTTATTGGTATTAGCAATCTAATTTACAATAAGGAAACAGGGGCACAAGAGGCCTGCTTCCTGTTGGAATTCTGAAATTCCGCACAAATATATCTAATATTTTATTCATACGGAAACTTTTAAGGAATTTTTTCTTTAATTCCTGAGAAAAATCGGGTTGAAGCCGGTCAGACTTGTCAGACCGGGTCGCACTTGTCGGACCTGTCAGACTTGTCAGACTTGTCAGACCTGTCGGACTGGTCAGACGGCTGATCAGGCTTCGAGCTTTTTGTCGGCGCAGCGTAACACGCGCGCCGGGAAGTCCTCGACCATCTGCATGTTGTGGGTGGCCATCAGGATACTTGTTCCCTGCTCGGAGAGCTTGTGCAGCAAGCTGACAATCTGGTAGCCGGTCTGCGGATCAAGGTTTCCGGTCGGCTCGTCGGCGAGAATCAGCTTCGGACTGTTGAGCAATGCACGCGCGATCACTATGCGCTGCTGCTCGCCGCCGCTCAGCTCGTGGGGCATCTTATAGCCCTTGTTGTCCATTCCGACAGCCTTGAGCACCTCGGCTATGCGGTCCTCAATCTCGCTCTTTGACTTCCATCCTGTGGCCTCAAGCACAAACCGGAGGTTGGCCATGGCCGAACGGTCCTGAAGCAACTGGAAATCCTGAAAAACTATGCCCATGGCGCGGCGCAGATACGGAATCTGCTTCTTCTTGAGATTAAGCAGATCGAAGCCCAGCACCTCGGCCTTCTCCCCCTGAGGCACCGGCACATCGGCATACATAGTCTTCATCAGCGAACTCTTGCCGCTTCCCACACGTCCCACAAGATAGCAGAACTCCCCTTCCGACATCTGGAAGGTCACATCGTGGAGCACCATGCGCTCGGCACGGTCCACCTCGACATTCTTATAATCGATTATAACACTCATCGTCTAATTATATGTAATCGCAGTCGCTGTCACGTCCGCAATCATTTCAGTACAAAGTTAATAATTAAATCTGACAAACATGCACCACAAGGCAATTAAAAGTCAGTCGGAGGCCGGCTTATTCGAAGAGGGAGCGGAACATGTCGGTCACTTTGGAGACTTCGATTATGCGGATGCTGAATTTGTCTTTCACTCCTTTTAGATTGCCGGTGGGGATGTAGATGGTGTCGAAGCCAAGTTTCTCGGCTTCGGCCACACGCTGCTCTATGCGGGTCACGGTGCGTATCTCGCCCGAGAGCCCTACCTCGCCGGCAAAGGCTGTGCGGCGCGATATGGTCAGGTCGAAGTTCGACGACATCACCGCAGCAACCACCGCCAGGTCTATGGCCGGATCAACCACTTTCAGTCCACCGGCCATGTTGAGGAACACGTCTTTCTGCCCGAGCTTGAAGCGGGCGCGCTTCTCAAGCACGGCGAGAAGCATGTTGAGCCGACGCTGGTCGAATCCGGTCACGGCACGTTGCGGCGTACCGTAAGCCGCCGACGACACCAGAGCCTGCACCTCGACCATGAACGGACGCGCCCCCTCGACCGTCACACCGATAGCAATGCCGCTCATCTCTTCGTCGCGGTTGTCGGAGAGAAGCATCTCCGAAGGATTCTTCACCTCGCGCAGTCCCCGTTGCACCATCTCGTAGATACCAATCTCCGAAGTAGCCCCGAAACGGTTCTTGATCACACGTAGAATGCGGTAGAGATACTGGCGGTCACCCTCGAACTGGAGCACAGTATCGACAATATGCTCCAATACCTTCGGGCCGGCTATCGCCCCATCCTTGTTTATATGGCCGACAAGAATAACCGGCACGCCCGACTCCTTTGCATAACGCAGAAGCGAAGCGGCACACTCCCGCACCTGCGAAACACTGCCCGCCGCCGACTCTATCTCGGCCGAGCAAATGGTCTGGATTGAATCGACCACCAGAAGCTCCGGCTCGACCTTCTCTATGTTGTCGAAGATACTGTCAAGCGATGTCTCGCACAAAATGAACGTATTGTCGGACACCTTGCCGAGACGGTCAGCCCTCAACTTGAGCTGCGATGCCGACTCCTCTCCCGAAACATAAAGAATCCTGCGGTTGCGGATCGAGAGTATGTTCTGAAGCAACAGAGTGGACTTGCCGATTCCAGGCTCACCACCTATCAGCGTAAGGCTACCGGCCACGAGGCCTCCACCGAGAGCGCGGTTAAGCTCCTCGGAAGGCATACGCATACGCTGTTCGGTCGAGACCTCGATCTCCGACAGACGCACCGGTTTGGTGCTCTTCACCAGCCGTCCGCGCGACGACTTCGACGATATGGGGCGGATACGCTCCTCGACAAAAGTGTTCCATTCGCCGCAGCCCGGGCACTTGCCGAGCCACTTTGGCGAATCATACCCGCACGAGGAGCAGACATAGGCTGTCTTTGTCTTGGATGAGGCCATAACAGGGGTTGTGAGAGAGGTTTTCGGGGTGAAAATTAATTTTTTTAAAAATCGCTCCACAAATTTACAAATTATTCTTGAAAATTCTTTATCTTTGCAATCAGAAAGAACAAAAGCCGCCGCCGGGCATTCTAAACAGTGGATGCCGGAACGGGCATGGCCAGCGTTCTTTCGCTGAACCTGAATTAAATATCATAAAACATAACCCAATTTATAAACAGAACTATGAATTTCTTAACAGACGAGAAGCTCCTTATTGTCGGAGCTGCAGGAATGATCGGCTCTAACATGGCACAGACAGCCATCATGATGGGCCTTACCCCCAACATCTGCCTCTACGACCCCTATGCAAAGGGTCTCGAAGGTGTGGCAGAGGAACTCCTTCAGTGCGGTTTTGACGGTCTGAACCTGACCTTCACCGACGACATCGAGAAAGCTTTCACAGGTGCCAAATACATCGTTTCATCAGGCGGTGCACCCCGTAAGGCAGGCATGACCCGCGAGGACCTTCTCGCAGGCAACTGCAAGATTGCCGAAGACTTCGGTAAGAACGTACGCAAGTACTGCCCCGATGTTAAGCAGATCGTTGTCATCTTCAACCCCGCCGACATCACAGGTCTCGTTACACTTCTCTACTCAGGCGTCAAGCCGGGCCGCGTCACCACACTCGCAGGTCTCGACAGCACACGTCTGCGCAACGAGCTGGCAAAATACTTCAAGATTTCTCCCGACAAGGTTGTCAACGCCCGCACATACGGTGGTCACGGCGAGCAGATGGCAGTGTTCGCATCGACAGTTACTGTTGACGGCAAGCCTCTGACCGAGCTCATCGAGACCGGTGCAATTCCCGAGAAAGACTGGGAGGAGCTGAAAGTACGCGTTATCCAGGGTGGCAAGAACATCATCGAGCTCCGCGGCCGCAGCTCATTCCAGAGCCCCGCATACCTCTCGATCGAGATGATCGCAGCAGCCATGGGCGGTCCGGCCTTCAAGTGGCCTGCAGGTGTTTACGTGAACGACGAGAAGTTCCACAACATCATGATGGCTATGGAGACTACCATCACTGCCGACGGCGCAACATTCCGTCCCGTAGAGGGCAACGCCAAAGAGCAGGCTGAACTCGAAGAGAGCTACAAGCACCTCTGCACACTCCGCGACGAGGTTATCTCTCTCGGCATCATGCCTCCCATCGAGAAGTGGGGCGAGCTCAACCCCTACCTGCTTGAGAAGACTGTATAAGCAGACATCAGTGCAAAACTGAAGAATTATCAAATAGACCGCTCCGGATCGTTCGCGACTCCGGAGCGGTTTTTCTTGCGTGTAAGCCAATATATTTGTAAATTTGCACCCGGAAACAGTATTTCCGCCTACAATACTTATCGAATCAATTATCACACATTATGAAAAAGACAGTATTCAAGATTATGGCCGTAGCGGCACTGCTGATGACCGCTGCACCGACCTACGCACAGTTCAACCTCAAGAAGGCTGCCAACGCAGTTACAAAAGGTGTCCAGGCTGCCACGTTGACCGATGCCCAGATGGCAGCATACGTTAAGGAATCGGTTGACTGGATGGACAAGCACAACCCGGTGCTCCCCGAAGACAACCCCTACACCATCCGTCTGCGCAAGCTGACAGAGGGTCTTACGGATGCCGACGGAATCCCCTTGAATTTCAAAGTATACCATGTTATCGACATCAACGCCTTCGCGTGTCCTGACGGTAGCGTGCGCGTGTTCTCCTCGCTGATGGATATCATGAGCGATGACGAGCTTCTCGGCGTTATCGGCCATGAAATCGGCCACGTAGTGAAGCGTCACAGCAAGAAGGCGTTCCGCACTGAGCTGATGACCGGCGCACTCAAAGATGCGGTGTCATCAACAGGTGGTGTGGCTGCCGCTCTGACCGACTCACAGCTCGGCACGCTCGGCGAGGCACTCATCAACGCCAAATATTCACAGAAGCAGGAGAAAGAGGCCGACGACTGCGGTTACGACTTCCTCAAAGCGAATGGCCGCAACCCGTGGGGTATCGCTATGTCGTTCGAGAAACTCATGAGTCTTGAGGAGCAGAGCAACGCACCCAAGGCCAGCTCGGTCGACAAGATGTTCTCCTCTCACCCCGAGACCAAGGACCGCATCAAGCGCATGAGCGAGCGCGCGACCAAAGACGGCTTCACCCGCCCCGAGTCCACAACTCCCGCCACAGCGGAGTAACTCCCCCTATAAATTACAAATCCCCCTGCAAACTTACGGGTTTGCAGGGGGATTTGTAATTTATAGGGGAGGTTTTAGGTTTTAGGCCTTAGGCCTTAGATTTTAGATTTTAGGCTTTAGGCCTTAGATTTTAGGTTTTAGAAGGGGGGGGTTACTGACGTTTTTTGGCGGCGCGGCGGGGATTGGCCGGGAACCAGCCTTTGCGGACGCGCTCCACCTGCTCGATAACTTCGTGGATGCTCCAGAAGCAGCTGAAAGCTGTCACACCGAGCAATGCGGAGGCAACCGTCGATTCCACCATCAGCGTGGCTGCTAAAAACAGGATGCCCGCACCGAGGAATACCCACTTTATCTTTTCACCGAAATAGTACTCCCCTTTTATGACCAGCGGGTGGAAGATGCCGATTATCAGGAAAGTACACAAGCCTATCACGAGGCCAAGGAGGTTATATTGCGAAAGAAATTCTGCCATTGTTCAAACGTTTGACTGTATTTGATTTCAAAGTTACGAAAATATTATGAATTAGCACTGTCTTTTTGTAGAAATCACAAGATTTTTATATTTTTGTACAATGTAACCGGTTCGGAAGCACGGGGTGTGCTTCCCTACACATAACACTTAAAATTTTCTGATATGGACAACAAGAACCACACAAACGACCATGAGTATGAGTACCGCGGACTCTGCGTAAACGGTTTTCTGATGATTTTCTTTACTTTTATCCTGCTGCCGGCTCTCATGATATTGGCTATTGTAAAGGGTGGCGAGGATAATCCGGGACTCTCCGTAGGAGTTACAATACCTCTGTTCATTCTCTTCGTTCTCGGCTGTGTGGGCTATTTCACACAGGAGCCGAATGTGGCTCGCGTCATGATTTTCTTCGGCAAGTACAAAGGCACATGCAAAAAGGTCGGCTATTACTGGGTCAACCCCTTCATGAGCCGCAAGAAACTCTCACTGCGTATCCGCAACATGGACATCGAGCCGATTAAAGTCAACGACAAGATCGGTAATCCGGTTCTTATCGGCATGGTGCTGGTATGGAAAATCAAAGACACATACAAGGTTGTTTTCGACCTCGATTCACAGAGTCTCGGCGCACAGGGGGGCATAAACAATGCAGCGCTCTCCAACTTCGTACGCATACAGAGCGACGCTGCACTCCGCGAGGTGACAGGACATTTCGCATACGACAACACCGACGCCCACGATGACAATGAGCTGACCCTCCGCGACAGCGGGAGCCAGATCAGCGAGATGCTTGAGCGCAAGATCAACGAGCGTCTGGCTATGGCCGGTATCGAGGTAGTAGAGGCCCGCATCAACTATCTGGCCTACGCACCCGAGATTGCGGCGGTCATGCTGCGTCGCCAGCAGGCATCGGCTATCATCACCGCCCGTGAGAAGATTGTGGAAGGAGCTGTTTCGATGGTCGAGATGGCACTGCGCACCCTCGACGAGAAACAGGTCGTGAAGCTGAGCGACGCGCAGAAGGCATCGATGGTCGGCAACCTGCTCGCGGTGCTTTGTGCCGACGAGCCGCTGACCCCGACACTCAACGCCAATGTCTGACAGCAGGCAAGTCATATAGGGCTTATACGCCCTATAAGTCTTATAAGCCCTATAAAAAGCAGCCGGGATTCCAAAATCGGAATCCCGGCTGTTTTTGTTATGACTTGGTTTGGTCGGGGTGATTCTTGATATAATTGTGGTAGGCGCGCACTATCGAGGTGCCGTTCTCAGCATCCTGGTTGCGCTTGGTGAGCAGGTTGGTGACATAGACCGTGAAGATCGGGAACATCATCATGCCGAGAGCGGCGAGAAGCACCGAGAGTACACGTCCCACACCCGTGACCGCGACGATATTCGACCCGACAGTCGTGACATCCATCGCCGCCCACCAGAGAGCATCCTTGTACTGCGTGACAAGCGGGTTGACACCCTTCTCGAACAGGAAGAAGGTCAGACTGGCGAAATAGACCGTAGAGAGCAACGTGATGATATAGGAGAAGAAGAGTCCCGTGGTCTTATTGGAGGTGAACCAACCTACCACAATAGCCATGGCATAGCCGCCACGTACCAGCGGAATGTAACGGATAAGGTAGGCCAACTCGCGCGACAGGTGCCAGTTGTAATGATACATCAGCGACTGGTAGGGAATCGCGACCAAGAAAAACACGAAACGTGTGGCCAGATAGTGTTTCTTGTCATCAGAGAGAAAAAGCTCTATGAAGAAGTCGGCCATAAACACGACGCAGATCCAGAACTGCGCTTTTTGGAATTTGGGCTGCTCATAGAACTCCACGCCGTGGAAAGTGTCGACAGAGATCAGCACCACGAGCAGAACCGACAGCAGAAGGATGATGATGTGGAGATTCATGAAGACCCCCTTCTTGCGGAAAAATTCATTCAATTGTTTGAGAGTTGCCATGGATATGAACTTAGTTAAACATCTTTATGCTTAGAACGTTTATAATATAACTAAGTTCAAGGATTCCACAAGTTGACGTGCCGGCCACCGCCGTGCCCCCTCATGCGGTTCCACTAATCGGAAAACACACTAAACTTATATACACGATGGCACAACTTTATTCTTTAAAGGAAACCCTGCGAACTTTCCCGCGCACCTATCTGCGCGGCATCGGTCAGGTGATGTTCCAGGACAACATGTGGAGCGGACTGCTCTTTCTGGCCGGTATCGTATGGGGCGCCTATGCCGAGGGACTCGGCGTAGTGGCATGGGGCATGATTGTCGGCACGCTCGTCTCAACCATTACCGGATACATTCTCCAGCTTCCCGACCAGAACGGGGCGCAGGGACTGTGGGGCTTCAACGGCTGTCTGGTCGGTTGCGCGTTCCCCACATTCATGGGCAACACCATCTGGATGTGGTTCGCACTCATTCTATGCTCGGCTCTCTCGACATGGGTACGCACCGGTCTTGACAATGTGATGGACAAGTGGAACGTCAGCTCACTGACATTCCCGTTCGTACTCTCGACCTACTTCTTCCTGCTCGCCTCGCGTCTCTTCGCCGGTATGCCCCCCGAATTCATGGGTTCGCCCGAACTTCCGACAGGTGATGCCGGTGTGCTCAACGTAGAGTTCGGCAACCTTGTCATCTACTGGCTCAAAGGCATCTCGCAGGTATTCCTCATCAACTCATGGGTAACAGGCATATTCTTCCTCGCCGCTCTTGCCGTGAGCAATATACGGGCATGTATCTGGGCGGCTGTCGCCTCAGCAGTAGCACTCGCCACAGTCATAATCTGGAAAGGCCCTGCACATGACATCTCCAATGGACTCTATGGATTCAGCGCCGTGCTGACAGGTATCGCCCTCGGTGCCACTTTCTGTAACAATTCCTGGAAAACCGTTGTGTGGACCCTGATCGGAATTGTCGTTACAGTCTTCATACAGGCTGCCATGAACGCGTTCTTCGCCCCGATGGGATTGCCTACGCTGACCGGTCCATTCTGCGTGGCTACATGGTTGTTCCTCTTCCCGAAGTATAGTTTCTTCGCTCCCCAACCGACGAAGAAGTGACGCGCACACTGACGCACGGGCTGTGCGTCCCTACATTCACCCGGTGAATTCCTACGCAAAAATCTTAAGATAAATAAGGTACAAGATAAAGAATCGCAAGATGTTTGAAAATAGAAATAATGTTGTGAATGGTGGCGGGAGGGTAAATCTCGCCACCATGCCTTTACGCCCACGGCATTACTGGATAGTGGGCGTGGCTTCGCTCGGCCAGCTCATCGGTACGGTAGTGGCGACAATCGCCGGTATAATCATACCGATGCTCAACATTGTGCTGCACCCGGAGCTGTCGAGTTTCATGCAAGGCGTGATCGGTGCCGTCGACTTGATTGGCATCTGCATAGGCTCCGTAATTTTCGGACGGCTGAGCGACCGATACGGCTACCTGTTCTTTTTCCGCTTCTGCCCTGCCCTGATTTTCGTGGCCTCGACCGCCGCAATCTTTATCGGCGACGTGACATGGCTCACAATCTGTCTCTTCATAGTAGGTCTCGGCATAGGCGGCGAGTACAGCCTCGATTCCGACTATGTATCGGAGCTTATGCCCGACCGCTACAAATCACTTATGGTCGGAGTAGCCAAGACTGCCAGCGCGCTCGGCAACATCATAGCGGCCGCCATTGGTTTCGGGCTGCTGATGTTCTGGCGGGCCGCTGACATGTGGCCGCGCCTGCTGTGGATAATAAGCCTGACCGCCGCGCTGATGTTTGTGCTCCGCATATGGTTCTACCAGAGTCCCGGTTGGCTGCTGTCGAAAGGGCGCACCGCCGAGGCCGAAGCCGCCGTCAAGAAATTCTTGGGCAACGACGTTGTGATCGATATACCCGAGACCGCATCAAACAGCTCCACACCCACCGGCACCGCAAAAGGTGCAACAAAAAGCACATCCAACACTTCCGGAACGAAAACAGGACTATTGTCATTCACCGCGAAAAATTGGAAGAAAGTTGTGCTGAGCGGCATTCCGTGGGCATGCGAGGGACTCGGCGTATATGGAATAGGAGTCTTTCTGCCGATACTTGTCATGGCACTCGGACTTGAGCACTTCGTACCGGGAGAGGCCAAGATACTTCATGTGGCCGATTCGGTAAAGATTACCCTTTACATAAGCTGCATCATGTTGCCGGGATTCATTGCCGGCCTGGTGCTCATTCACCAAGGTCGCCGCATAACTGCCATACAGACCTGGGGCTTCATAATGTGCGCCGTGGCATTAGGCGTGCTGATGCCGGCCTATGAATATCACTGGAACAAATGGATAGCGATCGGAGCCTTCATGGCCTTTGAGTTCTTCCTCAACATGGGACCGCACCTCATAACCTACGTATTGCCACCGAAAGTCTACCCGGTTGCAGAACGCGGATTAGGCGTAGGCATAGCCGCGGCCATAGGCAAGATTGGTGCTGTATTGGGAGTTTTCCTGATTCCGGTACTTCTCGAAGCGGGCGGTGCGATGCTTGTGCTCGGAGTCTCCGCCGGAGTGATGGCGCTCGGAGCAGCCGTCACCTACCTCTTCCGCCACACCGTCCCCTCTAACACCTGAAAAAGAAGATACCAACAATTTGGTTTAATATTGAACGTTAAGTAAATGACAGGAATGCATTTTATTCATTCCTGTCATTTACTTAAGAACAAAACCATAAATGAATTTCTATTATTTCATTACAGAGACAGCAAATGTTTTTTCCTCCAAAACTGTCACAGCAAATGGCTCAGACTATGATCATCCATTAAACGCAATCGCACGTGCGATAGTCGATTACGAATCCATATCCAACAGTTCATCCCCGGTTCTGCTGGGATGTAAGATCATGCCGCAATTAAGCCACCACTCCTACTTACGTGTTGGAAAGTATAAAGTACACACCAAATTTACAGGTTCCATTTGGCATGAACATGGTTTGGGAAAATGCTGGGAATTAAACTGCAAACTCATAGATGAAGATAACATCTCCCATGAATTAACATTCGAGGGCGTAGAATTTACAAATTCGTTCGGTCGTTCCTCTGTGGTTGAGTCAATTGCTAAATTCTTCAATAAACTACAACAGTTTGAGTCTATTGAAGATTACAAAAAGTATGAATCCATAGAGGCCTCCAAAGTAAATTCAGAATCCCAAGATGTGATTTTTCAAATCGGTGAAGTTATAAATTTATATGCTAAATACAGTGCTATAAATCCTGCTTTACCCATATCTAAAAAACTACAGACATGGATTGAGAGCCAACTAACAAAAATTATTAAGTCAAATTAAGGCCCCGTTTCAAGCGGGGTGACCGAGAAAGAGGGAACGGCGGGGTCGAAAGATATGCCGTCGCGTACAAAGTAACGCTCCAGGGCACCGTTGTCGGCAAGCTCGCGGGGAGTTCCTATTGTCACGCCGAATTCCCGGTCAACAAGCCACAGACGGTCCGCAAGGGTGAGAGCCATGTTAAGATCATGAGTTGACTGGAAAATTATCATACCCTTTTCGTGGGCAAGCCCGTGCAACAGACGCATCATCTCCGCCTTGCTCGGGAAGTCGAGGAATGCAGTCGGCTCATCAAGAAAAATAACAGGCGTCTCCTGCGCCAGAGCCTTGGCTACCATGACACGCTGACGTTCGCCGTCGCTGAGCGTGTCAACAAGCCGGTCGCGCAGATGTGTGGTGGCAGTCGCCTGCATCGCCTCCTCTGTTATGTGGCGGTCGCGGTCAGTGAGCCGTCCCCAGAAACCGGTATAAGGACTCCGGCCCAGAGCTACGAGCTGCCCTACTGTCATCGACGATACCGAAGGACGCTCCGTAAGCACTACTCCAATCTTACGCGAAAGCACCTCCTGACGCAGAGAGGCAAGATGTTGCCTATCAATCATAATATTTCCTTCGAGAGGAGGGATGAAGCCCGCCAACGTGCGGAGCAGGGTTGTTTTTCCCGCACCGTTCGGTCCGAGAAGACATGTGAACTCACCGGCACGGAGCGTGGCCGAGATTCCGGACTGGATACGCACCGCACCGCGCGGGGTGAGATACCCGGTGGTGAGATTGTTAAGTTCGATTACAGGTTGACTTTCCATGAGAAGATCCCCTCGCAATTATGAGGGAACGCTTATATAACGCCGTAAAGTTGTGGAATTGCAGAAAAAATGCTAAATTTGCGCAAAATACCGTCACCTGCACCTGTCATGCACAGCAGCAGATGAAGAATCGGGGTGGAATTCCCCGGCAGTCCCGCTACGGTTAAAGCCCGACCTTCACACGGTATCTGGTAGCTATTCAATTACGAACAACTACTTATAACTGTTTTCCACGAGGATGAGAAAGCGCCGACAATTGCTTATACCGATGGTTCTCGTGGCTGCCCCGGCTGTTCAGGCCGAAGCGGCCACAGTTGTTGTGCAACCTGACTCGGCAGGGACCGAGCTTCAGGAGCTGCATGTCACCGCCTCGCGCGAAAGCCGGGAACTGAAGTCAACCGCGCCCGTTCACACCCTCGACGCGTCGCGGATGCTGACCACGGGTGTGACCGACATCAGCGACGCGCTGCGGCGGCTTCCGGGCGTGAACCTGCGCGACTACGGAGGCTCGGGTGGAATGAAGACGGTATCGGTCCGCGGCCTCGGCACCCAGCACACCGGAGTTCTCTACGACGGAGTCGCGCTCGGCGATGTGCAAGGGGGTCAGATAGACCTGTCGCGCTACTCGCTCGACAACGTAAGTTCGCTGACACTCAACATAGGCGATGCCGACGACATCTTCGTGCCCGCACGAGCAATAGCCACAGCAACAACACTGTCGGTCAACACCATGCGCAGTCCCGACCTCATGTCGCGACGCCCTGAGCTGACCTTGAAACTGCGTGTGGCCTCGTTCACGACACTCAATCCATACCTGCGTCTCGGACTGAGCAACGGCAGCAACCTCGGCATGACCCTTTCGGGAGAATACACCCACGCCAAGAACGACTACCCGATAACCATCCGCAACGGCTCGGCCACGACACATGAACGCCGTCAGAACTCACAGCTCAACCTCGGGCATGTGGAGTGGAACGGCATCTGGAAACCTACCGCCGCAAGCAGTCTTCAGGCCAAGGCTTACTGGTTTGACAACTCCCGGCAGCTCCCCGGCCCGGTGACATATTACAACAGTGTGAGCCACGAGCGGCTGCGCGAACGGAACGTGTTCGGCCAATTGGGATACCGTACGCGTCTCGGCGACCGGTTCTCACTCCGCGCTATGGTCAAATACAACTGGGCCGCATCGCGCTATCAGGATGAGGATGGCCGTTACCCCGGAGGACAGCTCGACCAGCGTTATTACCAGCAGGAGGAATATGCCTCGGCGGCGTTGCTCTACCGCCCCGTCGCCGGACTCGACCTGGCCTATGCCGCCGATTTCTGGCACAATTCGCTGCGGAGCAATCTCAACAAGGACAACCATCCGCTGCGCAACTCGCTGCTTCAGTCGCTGTCGCTGAAATGGAAGGTATGGAGGCTCACGGCAACCGCACGCGGACTGCTGTCGATAGTACACGACAAGTCTGACTCCGCGCCCGACGGCAAGACCGAGACACGCCTCTCCCCCTCTGCCGGTGTCTCATTGCAACCGGTGGCCGGTGAGGAATGGTATGTACGCGCTTCGTACAAGAACATATTCCGTATGCCGACATTCAACGAGCTGTATTTCGACCACTACGGCACTGTCAACCTCAAGCCAGAGATTGCCGATCAGCTGAACGTCGGCACAACATGGAGCCGCGAGGTAACATCATGGCTGCCGCGTGTTGACGTGACGGTAGACGGCTATCTCAACTTCGTGAGCAACAAGATTGTGGCCATGCCCTACAACATGTTCGTGTGGACCATGACGAACCTCGGCCGCGTGCGCATACTCGGACTCGACGCCACCCTCAACGCCGACTTCCGTCCTGCCGAAGGGCATGACCTGCTTCTGAGCGGCAACTACAGCTACCAGCGCGCCGCTCCAAGGACTGACCGCTCTATGCTCGACTGGATGAAGCAGGTGGCCTACACACCGCTCAACTCCGGCGCATGGTCGCTGACATGGAAGAACCCATGGGTAAACGCCGTGGCTCATGGATCGGGCTGCTCCGCACGCTACTCCACGAGCAACAACATACCCTCCACGCGCATAGCCGGATACATGGAAATAGGCTTCACTCTCTACCGCGAGATACAGCTTCGAGGCTGCTCGCTCGAACTCCGGGCCGACCTTGTGAACGCACTCGACCGCCGGTATGAGATAATAGCCAGATATCCGATGCCCGGACGGTCATGGTCGGCCACGGTGACATTCAGACTATAGAAAAGATTTTTCCTAACCCAAATCAAAAAATAAAAGAAAAAAACAGAAATGAAAATGTATTACTACTTCGCGGCAATGGCGTTTGCAGCCGCCGGACTCGCATCATGTTCCGAGGACAAGAACGAACCCGACGTACCGGAGTTAGAAAAAACAACAAATCACGTTTACGTGCTCAATCAAGGCAACTTCTATAATGGAATAGAAGGCGGCTTGAGTGTTATCAGCTATGATACCAAGTCGGTTGCACCCAATGTATTCAAAGATGCCAACAACCGCAGCCTCGGTGACACACCTCAATGTGGTGTTGCATATGGTTCAAAAGTCTATGTCGGCACATCTGTATCGAATACCATCGAGATTATGGACAGGGAGTCATATCTGTCGTACAAGCAGATCCGACTCTCAGAGAATCCGGAGAACGGCACATCACCCTATTCGATGGTCGCACACAACGGCAAGGTCTTCATCTCAATGTATGACGGTTATCTCGCACGTCTCGACACACTGACAATGACCATCGACAAGAGCATCGCCGTCGGAGCAAACCCCGACCAGATCGCGCTGTACAAAAACAAGATTTATGTGCCCATCAGCGAGGGTATGAACTGGCCCAACTACGGCACAACCGCATGTGTGGTTGACCCCGAGACCATGACAATCGAAAAGACATTCACCGTAGGTCTGAACCCGACCCAGTTCCTTGAGGCTGACGGACACTTGTTCTGTCTCTGCAAGGGTAACTATGGAGACATCGCTTCCAAACTCTATGAAGTTTATTCCGACTTTTCCATACGTGAAGTCTGCCCGGCAACTATAGTCGCATCCTATGGTGACAAAGTTGCTGTTATCGACCAACCTTTCGTTGAGGGGGATCCCATTATCAACTATTCTCTCTATAACCCGCAGAATGGAGAAGTCAAGGAGTGGGGTATCGAGCGTCCTGATTATGCAAACAACATTTTCTATGACGCGACAAAAGACCGTCTGCTTATCTCTTCATACATAATGAATGGCATGTATCCCAGCTACGACATGCCGGGATACGTGAATGTTTATGATGGCTCAAACGAAAGCCTTCTCTTCAAGGCTGATCTCGGTGCTGCCGGACCGGCCTGCATCTTCACTCATCAGAAATGAAAAAGACTTTAGGACTTACACTTACCATTATGGCATTGTCGCTTCTGCCTTCGTGCGGAGGCGGCAATGTCTCGCATTCGGGCGAGGGCAATCAGATTGACATGCACCATGCCCGCAATCTGTCGATGACCGAACTCGGCGACGATGTGACGCTCGTTACACTGCGCAATCCGTGGGACACGACACGCACCATGGCACGCTACGCGCTCGTGCCGCGTGGACATGAGGCTCCCGCCACACTGCCCGAAGGAACGGTAACGCTCACCGTGCCGCTGGAACGCTCCGTGGTGTATTCGGGAGTACATGTTTCACTCATCGACGAACTGGGTGCGATGGATGCCGTGAACGGAGTGTGCGATGCCGCCTACATCAACGACGAGCGTGCCAAGGCTGCACTCGCCTCGGGCCGGATTGCCGACTGCGGAAGCAACCAGTCGCCCAACATGGAGCGGATAGTCAGCCTGCATCCCCAAGCCATTCTTCTCTCCCCCTACGAGAAATCGGACGAGGCGTCACGCTTTGCCCGTACAGGTATAAGCGTTGTCGAGACAGCCGACTATATGGAACCGACTCCCCTCGGACGCGCAGAGTGGATGCGTTTCTACGGTCGCCTCTACGGCAAAGGCGCCAAGGCCGACTCTCTCTTCGGAGCCATCGAAAAGAGATATGCAGAGGTCCGCGACCGCGCCGCGAAAGCGAAGACACAGCCTTACGTACTGTTCGACCGCCTTTACAGCGGAGTATGGGATGTACCTACCTCCGGGTCAGTGACAGGACGGCTCATAAACGACGCGGGAGGACTCAATCCGTTCGCCATGCGCCGCGAGAGCGGTTCGGCGCATCTCACAGCCGAGGAGGTGCTCTACAAAGCCAAGGATGCCGACATCTGGCTTATCCGACATTTCGAGCCGTCGGGGCTGTCTTTGTCAGCGCTCAAAGCCGACAATCCAATCTATGCTAAATTCAAGGCATACAAGAACGGTAATGTCTACGGAGCCAACACATTGAAACGTCCGCTGTTCGAGGACGGAGCCTTTCACCCGCAGCTCGTGCTGGAGGAGATGGTAAGACTGCTGCATCCTGAACTGACCGCCCCGGGCGACACTCTGCGTTATTACCGTAAACTATAATCGTCCCGCATAACTTGATTTCACAGTTTTCCTGAAACTCCAACCTCATATTCCCCCGACAATGAGACTGATTTTGCTTGCACTACTTACATTTCTTCTATTCCTGGCCAATATTTTCTTCGGCGCGATTGATATACCCTTCTCCGAAGTGTGGGGAATACTGACCGGTTCCGGCAGCGCAGACGAGGCCCTGAACTACATAGTGATCGGCAGCCGTCTGCCACAGGCCGTGACAGCGCTTCTGGCCGGTGCCGCTCTCGCCTCGTCGGGACTCATGTTGCAGACAGTTTTCCGCAATCCGCTGGCAGGTCCCTCGATACTCGGCATAACGTCGGGCGCGAGTCTCGGCGTAGCCTTGGTGCTTCTGCTCTTCGGTGGCATGATAACAATCGGAAGCGAGAGCATCGGAGGCAATCTTGCCGTTACGGTCGGAGCACTTGCCGGCAGCTTCCTTGTAATGGGTATGCTGATAGGTCTTTCGGCACGTATCCGCAGCAACCTGACTCTGCTCATTGCCGGGATGATGACCGGATACCTCGCCTCTTCGCTCGTCACTCTCCTATCCTCAATATCGACTGCACGGGGAATACAGAGCTATATCATGTGGGGCATGGGGACATTCGCCGGTGTGTCGATGGAGCGGCTTCCATGGTTTGCGATACTCACACTTACAGGGCTGCTCCTCTCCATGCTTCTCGCCAAACCGCTCAACCTGTTGCTTCTCGGCGACAACTACGCCGCGAACTTAGGCGTGAACGTAAACCGCGTGCGCCACATGCTGCTTATAGCCACCGGACTTCTCTCGGCTGTAGTGACAGCCTGCTGCGGCCCGATAGGATTCATCGGACTCGCCATGCCGCACATCGCCCGGTTGCTGTTCCGCACCGACGACCATCTCGTGCTGATGCCCGCAACGATGCTCTGCGGCGCGGTGCTGGCACTCGCCTGCAACCTCGCCAGCGTGTTGCCCGACGGAAACGTCATTCCCATCAACGCTCTCACTCCTCTTGCCGGAGTGCCGGTTGTGCTGTACGTGATACTGAAGAAATAGTACTATCGTAACCATCCGGGAACCATACAGGGAGCCATGCGTTAATAATTATGTAGGAGGATGCACGGACCGTGCGTCCCTACGTGCATCATGGACAAACATCCGGTTATGGAAAGGGTATGAGAAAATTTTACACAAGCGAGAACGGATATGTGGAGAAACCGGAGTGGGAGCCGGAATGCTGGATAAATGTGGAATGTCCCGACGAGGAGGATTTCACATTCCTGCGTTCTGAGCTTGGCATTCCTGAATCATTTCTTGAGAGCGCGGCCGACATGGATGAGCGTCCCCGCTTCGACCGCGAGGATGACTGGCTGCTGACAATCCTGCGCATACCCCGCCGCAGCAACAGCGAGCCTGACTGCTACGACACCGTGACCTTCGCCATCATCACCAAAGGTGAGCTGCTTGTGACAATCAGCCACAACCGCACGGAGATGATAACCGACTTCATCGAACACTCCCGCAAGCGGCATATAATGGAAGTCAACAAGCCGGACTTCATACTGCGCATGATATTCTCGGCCACGTACTGGTACCTGAATTATCTGAAAGAGATCAATCACACCGTAGACCGTTCGGTCACGGAACTGCGCGACAGCGTGCGCAACGAGGACCTGTACAACCTGATGCAGCTCCAGAAGTCGCTCGTGTACTTCAACACTGCCCTGCGCGGCAACACTACCCTTGTGACCCGCATCAACAAGATGTTTTCCGAAGACTGCGACCCCGACCTGCTCGATGATGTCAACATTGAGCTGCAACAGGCGCAGAACACCGTCAATGTCTACATAGAGATTCTCGACAGCACCATGGACACACTGACCTCTGTCATCTCCAACAATGTCAACGAGATCATGAAGAAGATGACGAGCGTGTCAATCATATTGATGCTGCCCACACTGATAGCGAGCTTCTACGGCATGAACGTCGCCGTGGCCTACGGCACAACGCCCGGTGCCTTCTGGAAAATCATAATCTTCTGTGTGCTGCTCGCCCTGCTGATTTTCCTATGGCTCCGCAAAATCCGCTGGATATAAACAGAACCTGCCACCCGGTCAAACCGTGCGGCAGGTTCAATTATTTCTATGCTCAGATTTAATCGAGATAGCGCGATGTGAGCGGAGCGTAGGCATCGATGCGGCGGTCGCGGAGGAAGGGCCACCATTGGCGCACGTTCTCCGAACGCGTCATGTCAACGTCGACAATCTGCTCGCAGGGGGCGTTGTCGGGTGCCATGAACAGGAACTCTCCTTGCGGTCCGGCCACGAAGCTCGATCCCCAGAAGTCTATGCCCGATGTCTGTCCCGACGGATCCTCCTCGAAGCCGCAGCGGTTGACCGACACCACGGGTATTCCATTGGCCACGGCGTGCGAGCGTTGTATGGTAATCCATGCCTCGCGCTGACGTGCCTTCTCATCTTCGGTATCATCGGGATTCCAGCCGATTGCTGTGGGATACACCAGCATCTCCGCACCACGCATGGCCATGAGCCGCGCGGCCTCGGGATACCACTGGTCCCAGCAGACAAGCACACCGATTCGGCCGAGCGAGGTCTCAATCGGCTCGAAGCCGATGTCGCCCGGAGTGAAATAGAACTTCTCATAGAAGCCGGGGTCGTCGGGAATGTGCATCTTGCGGTACTTGCCGCACATGTGGCCGTCAGTGTCGAACACCACGGCGGTATTGTGATAGAGTCCCGGGGCGCGACGCTCGAACATGCTCGTCACGATAACCACATTGTTGGCAGCGGCGGCCTCGCTGTAGAACTCGGTGAACTCGCTCGGAATCTCCTCCGCGTAACGGAAATTCTCGACATCCTCGGTCTGGCAGAAATAGAGCGAGTCGTGGAGCTCGGAAAGCACCACGAGCTGTGCGCCTTCCGAAGCAAGGCTTTCGATAGCCGTCAGATTGCGGGCGCGGTTGGTGTCAACGTCTTCTGAAAATGTATGCTGAACTATTCCTATCTTCATATTTATTGGGGTTAGGGTTCTTAGGGCTGATAAGGCTTATGGGTCTAATAGGTCTTATAGGTCTTATAGGTCTTATAGGTCTTATAGGTCTTATAGCTTTTCTGGGCTGAAGGGGAGGGTCATTGTGGAGCAGTGGAGAGAGCCGTGCTGTTTGGTCAGGGTCACGCAATCGACCGGCACAACCTCGTGATCGGGAAAGGCCACTCGCACCATCTCGCAGGCCAGACGGTCGTTCTCCGGCTGCCCGTAGACGGGCATATAGATTGCGCGGGGCGTCACCAGATAGTTTGCGTAGGTGGCCGGCAGACGGTTGCCCTCCTCATCATAAACGGCAGCGGGCAACGGAAGTTCAAGCAGATTGAACGGCTCCCCCTCGGCGTTGCGGAACATCGAGAGCTGGGCACGCATGTGCAGCAGCTCCTCAAACTGCGGGTCGTCCATGTCGCGGCATCCGGTGAAGAGTATGGTGTTACCCGGCGCCATGCGGCAGAGAGTGTCGATATGCGAGTCGGTATCGTCACCGATCAAGGCACCGTAATCGAGCCAGAGTATGTGGTCCACGCCAAGCTCACGGGTCAGTTCCTCTCCCACTTCGGCACGTGTTCCGCCGCCGTTGCGGTTGGGCGATAGCAGGCACCGCGAGGTTGTCAACAGGGTACCGTGGCCGTCGGTCTCGATTGAGCCTCCCTCAAGAATAAAGTCGCGGCGGTTGCGGTACATGCCTACCGGCATCAGTCCGCTGCGGCTCATGTTGAGGTTGACAAGATTGTCGCGGTCGGCGGCAAACTTCAGTCCCCAGCCGTTGAAACCGAAATCCAGGGCGCGGACACGACCATGACGCTCCAGAGCGATCGGGCCGTAATCACGTGTCCAGGTGTCGTTGGTCGGCATCTCCACGAAAGTCACGCCGTCGAGCGGGCAACCGCAGAGGGCGGCACGCGCCTCAGACTCGTCCGGGACAAGAAGCACGACCTTCTCGCCATGCGACACGAGGGCATCAATAAGCCGGGCATACTGATCAAGGGCTTCGGGAAGAATGTCCGCCCAATCAGTATCGGCATGCGGAAGAGCCAACAGCACCGGGCCATCCAGCTCCCACTCCGCTATATAACGAATATCATCTTTCATAACCTTTCAAATTTACAATGCAGCGCATAGGTCTATCCCTTACGGGTTATATCTCCCTACGAATCTGCTTTCATTATTTCTTGTAGTTTGCTCATAGTTGTTTCGGGTTAGTTGTCGGTGCCGTATTTTTCTTCGGATTCTTCAACTATGTCGGGGCCGTTGTCGCGGCGTTTGCGTTTCACGGTGTGTTTGAGCTTGCCGATGAAAAAATTCAGCTCTATTGAGGTTTCTGCTTCGTCGGGCCTCAAGTCGGGCAATACAATATCGGACAGCAATTCGGAAAACCGACTGATTAAACCTTTGTTTTTGTTGTCGTGATTATGCAGTGCCGTAAGAGTGGTTTGCAGTTCGCGCACCTGGGCATATGTCTCGATAATTCCGAATGTGGCCTCGACGGCTTGCTTACTTTTAAGAATGGTTGCAAGCATATAAAGACCCTTTTCGGTAAAGGCTTTCGGTTCATGCCTGGCTCCTCCCCAGCCGGTGCTTGAGGTCGCAAATTGCGACCTCAAGTTTGCAATTTCCTGTTTATCAAGAGAAAACATGTAATCTTTAGGAAATTTTTCGCTGTTCCTTCTGACTGCTTCGTTCACTCTTTTTGTTTCCACTCCAAAAATAGCAGCGACATCTGAGTCAAGCAATACCGGCTGATTGCGGAGCATTATAAGGCGGAGGCCTATGTTTTCAGGTAGTGTTGCGAGGTCGTTCATACGGTTTCGGCTTTGAATAGTTCCTGCTTCTGTTGAGTGCTTGTCGACATTCGTAAGAAATTATCTGTGGTTCATTTTCTGCAACTGAGGGTTATCGGGCGAGGGAGACGTTGACGGCGATACCGTAGTTGGAGTTGCTGGTCGGGTAGGCGGAGTTGGATACGAGCGGCGTGTTGGTCTGGTGGTCGAAGAAGGCCGACAGAGTGATGCGCTTGCTGAGTATGTAGCTCGCCATGAAGTTGACGGAGAATGTGCTTGATCCCTGCGTCGCCTGGGTATAGGCGGTCTCGATGCGGCGTATGAGCGACTGGTTGTTGCTCCACGACAGGTCGAGGTTGAGCGTGAGGTCGTTCGACACGCTTCCCTGCTTGCCTCCGATCTTAAGAATCTTGTTGAAGTTGGCTATCTTGTAGCCTGCACCGAAGGTCATCTGTTTCGAGATGGTCTCAACGAGCTGTCCGGCCGAAGAGTTGAGGTTGAGCGTGCGCGAGTCGCGGTACTCGGCATTGAACGTCACGTCGTTGAACAGCGTGAACTTCACACCGATCAGCGGCGCGAACTTCTCTGTAATCGCTACCGACGAGATGTTGAACGGACTCGAAGGGATCGGCTGCTGTGTCTGCTCGTTCTGGATGAAGCCCATGTCGCCGCTTCCGTTGGGAGCCGCCACCCAGTTCATGAAGCTGGAGTAGGATCCGATGGAGTACGTACACTGGTAGGCGTGGCTTAGCGTGAACGACTTGAACCACTTCTTCATGTTACCGAGGTTTATCAGGCCGTCGTAGGTTATACGCCAGTTGGGACGCATCGACTCAAGACCCGGGAAGTGCTTGAGCGACACCTTCGAGGGGCTTGTGCCCGTGTATGCGGCGAGGAACGCCGGGATAAGCACGTCGGAACTTGTGGGCGACACCGAACCGATCTCAGGGTTATATGCTGTACCGGCTGTGGCGTTACCCTCCATGAATCCGGTCGACGGATAGACCGTGCCACTGTACTCGGCGTTGACACGTGCGGCAACCTGCGGGATGTACGCGAGGAAATTGTCGAACGCGTCGGACTTGTAGCCGTTCTCGGCCTTGAACGAGCGCATGGCAGTCGGGAACGCCCAGGCGGTGCGCACGTAGTTACCCGAGTATGAAGTCGGCATACCTGAGTACATGAACTGCATCTGCTCGGTGCGGGCATCGGTCAGGTTGGATGTCAGCACAATCTTCAGGCCGCGTATCGGTTCGAGGTTGAGTTCGAAATTGAACTCCTGGCTCTGGCTCCACAGCGCGGGAGAAACCTGCTCTGAGGTAGTGATGAGCCAGTCGCGTGCGAGAGCGCGGTCCACATAATCCTTGTCGTAGAAACCGAACGCAAAGTCGAGACCCGGAGCCATCGGTCCATGGCTCTGAGACTGGCCGAACACGTTGCCGACATTGGGAGAGTAGAGCGGAATATTGAGCGAATGGCTGCTGCGCCACTTGAACGACAGCGAACGGGGCATCATGAGGAAGCGGAGCGAGTGCTCGGCAATCTCGGTGCCGATACTCTTCTTGTCAGAAGCATCCTTGTTCGGCACTGTGATCGATATGGCGAGGTTCGTGCGGCCAGTGTCGGTAATCTGGATGGTGTTGGCATCGACCACCTTGTAGTTCACTCTGACAACCCTGCCGTCGGCGCGTGCCGACAAGCGGATTTTCTTGTTGTTGAGATTATGCTTGATGGTGATTGCCGAGTCGGGCGAGAGAGTCACCGCACGCTCGAACTTCTTGGTCTTCGGAGCCTTCTCCTTGGCGTTTGCATCCTTCTTGTTGTTGCGGTTGTTCTTGTCCCGCTGGTTATTCTTCGAGCCGGAGCCTCCGAAACGTTTGTTGATATTCTGGAGATACTTCGACTTGTTGAAGAGTGTCTCGAAATTGAGACGGGCATCGGCGTTCCATGTGGTCTGGTTCTGGATGGTGTTACCGAGATACACGTCCTCTACCGTAGCACCCTTGTCCCAGCGGTAAACGGAGTTGTAGCTCACCGAACCGGTCAGATAGTCGAGCACCGGAATCTTGTTGAACGGAGCCTTGTATGTACCGGTGAATGTCTGGTTGTAGTTCCATGGCGTACCGAGACTGCGGAGCGAGGACATCACAGTGTCTTTCCACTCGCGGTACTCGTCGGGGAACAGGCGGCGGTTGACCGCGCCGACAGTCTCCTCGATGCGGGCAGTGGTGTTGCTCGCGAACGAGAACGAGAGCGACTTGGTAAGGTTCCATGTCAGCGAGAGCTGACGGTCCCAAAGGAAATTCTTGCTCACCTGAACGGGGAGCTGGAAGTCAACATCGACCTCCGAACGGGTCTGCTCCTCGTAATAGTGACGGTTCATCGAGGTGTAGAACGTCAGGTTGTTGAAGAGCCAGTTCAGCTCCCAGTCCTTGAAGAATTTCGCCGTCTTCCCCTTACCCTTGATAAACGAGAAGGGTTTGAGCGGTTTGAAATATGGAGTGTAGGAGTACTGGAACGAGCCACGGTAATCGTAGGTGTTCTCATACTCCGTGACCGGGTCGAGGTTCTTCTGCTTGTTGAAAGAGAACGTCAGCGTGAAGTTGGCCGGATCCCAGGGCATGGGATTCTTGCTCTGCACATTGAAGCGGAAGTTCGACACCGAGAAGCTCTCGGTGGTCTTGCGGGTCACGGCGTAGGAATTGATCGAATCTTTCTCAGCCTTGGTTGTCGCCGCCTTGAGAGCGTCCTTCAGAAGAATGTCCTGGTCGAGCGGATTATACTTCGGTGTGGTGGTCTCCTGCGAACGGGCATAGTAGACCGGGGCGCTGAGCTTGGCCTTCTCCGGAAGAATCTTGCCGACATCACCCTGCACCACGAGGTTATACTGGTCATACGTATCGAGACGACGCGACGAGAGACCCTGGTCAACCGCACCGAAACCGTCGGTCTCGCGGTGGTAGCTGAAATTGACCATTGCAATGTCGGAGAGCGAGAGACTCGCGTTGCCGTTGAATGCCCAGCCGCCCGACTCGTTAAAGTCGGTCACCTTCATCTCGTTCACCCAGATTGTACCATCCTTGACCGAGTTGGAGCGGTTACGCACACCGATGAGCATGACGCGGACGTCCGACAGCGACGGGTTACCCATCACACTCGCCGTGTTATGGTTGTTGTCGGGGTCGAGTATCGAATAGAGAGTGGTGTAGCTTACGCCGTCGACATTCGCACTGCGGTCGCGGTTGCGGTCGGTCTTGACCGAGGTCAGCAGGTCGAGAGGAATGTCAAGGCGGTTGTTGGTCGGCCACACACGCGAACGGTCCTGGCTGTTGAAGTTGTTGTAATTACCCGGCGGTGTCAGGTCGAGAGGAATCTCATACTCGTAGTAGTTATTCTTCACGTCCGAACCGAGACGGATAAAGAGAGCGAAGTCGCCGTTGCGGAGGTTGGTAGTGTTGTCGATAAGAGCCTCGGCATGTACCCACATCTGGAGACGCTTGTAGATGCGGAGGTCCATCTGCGTGTTCTTGTAGATACCGCGTGCGTCGCCGGGCTGGATGCCGGTCAGAGTCATCTCAAGCGACTGCTCGTTGAGCTGCGTGGCCTGGGCCGCGCCGGGATCCTGGTCGCGGTCCACGCCCGGAGGGAGCACATAGTTCACAGGCTGACGGCCGGAGTTCTCCTCTATGTTCACCACGCTCATGTCAATCTCACCCTCGGCCGGAGAGTCATTGCGCGAGTTGAGGTTGAACTTGTAGTCGCGCCATTCGCCGCGCACGAGTTCGAGAGTGGCGAAGCGGAGATGGGTCACCTCCTTGAAGCCTGTCATGAACATGCGGGCGAAACGCACGGTCGAGAAGTCGTTGATGCCGCCCACCACCTTGTCGGGCGAGCTGAGGGGCACCTTGAAGAGATACCAGACGGCGGTCTGCTTGCCTTCGGCAGTCGATACCTCAGAGACCTGCTTGTCGGTGATGTAGTTGCGGCCCACCTCAAGGTCTTCGGGGCGGATTGAGATCTTGTACTGGAAATATCGCTCGTACTCATTGAGCGTGTTGTCCTGGTTGATGTCCTCGACATCGGGCACGGCACGCGCCGACTGATACTGAGGATTGTCAGACTGGTCGGGCGAGAGCGAGTTGCCCTCCACGCCGTTGTAACGCTTGTAGCGTTCAAGGATTCCGGCCTTGACCTCGTCGTAGTAGTTCGAGCGGTAGAAATGATAGTTGTCGCCGGCGGGGTCGTTCATCGGCGAGAAGGGATTGTCCTGCATCTCGGCGATGGTCGATGCCGGGAGCTTTGCACGCAGCTTGTCGAGATAGTCCTTGTAGGAGGAGAAAGTGAACTCATCCTCGTTGGGAAGACCGTCGAGACCTACGTCCTGGAGCAGACGCGCGTCGGAACTGTTGTCGAACGCGTAGGTGAGCGAGTTCTGGCGCGACACGCGTCCCCAGTTTGTCTCGGCAATGAAGTCGTAGTTACCGTCGACGGGTATACCGTTCTCGTAGCTCTTCATACCATCCTTGAGGATATCCTCGCTGATTTCGCCGAAGTTGAAGTAGAGGTCACCACCCTCGCGGTTGGGATTCTCGTCGTCGAGGAAGGGGTCGAGCAGCCAGAACTGGATGTACTCCACGTTAGACGACTCGAAGTTGGAGTTATCCATCTTGCGCATGATACCACCCCAACGCTTCTCCGGGTTAAGGAGAGAGCCGTCGGAGTCGATGTTATCGGCATCGAGGTTGTAGGGACCGCGCTCACGCGGATAGAAAGAGAGGTTGAGGGTCTGGATCCAGTTGGCCTCACCATATGCGAGGTCGCGGTACGGGAAGAGCTCGTTGACATAGACCTCGCGGATGTAGGGGTTCGACATCTGGTGAGGGTCATTCTTCAGGTATCCGGGGAGCATGTTGGAGTTGCGCTGTGTCCATGCGCGGTCAATGTAGTACCATGCGAGGAGCGCACGGTTCTTGCCGTAAGCCACGTCGTTTGAGAGAGCGGCCTCGGGGAAGAGGGCATCGGGTCCCGCATCGTAGGGTGTCGGGGCAAGGAACCATGAATAGGGAGAGCGCAGGTCTATGCCGGTCTGGGTGGCCTCGAAGTCGTCGATATAGCTCGAACCGGAGGCCGACCCGCTCTTCTGCTTGTGGGGTATGAGCTGGGCGAACTCGGCGTTGACCTGGAATGTGGAGGGTGCGGTGGCATTGATTGTCGGCACCTTGTTGAGCAGGTTGGTGAGCCACATGAAGTCCTTGCGGTAGCTCAGGTTGAGACCCCACATGGTGTTGTTGATCACCTCGTCGCCGATGTTGACCTTCTTCGTTAGGGCCTTCTCGGAGAAGTGCATTATGGTACCGCCGAGCGTAAAGTCCTTGTTGAACTGATACTGTGCATCGAGTCCGAGCAGGGTTTTGCGCTGCATGGAGAACATGGACTGGTTCTCAAGCGTGACGCTCACGTTGGTACCGGAGTCGATGATGCTCTGGTTGGTGATGGTCACGATACCCATGGAGTAATCGACGGTATAGTCGGAGTTCTCGGTCAGTACCACACCACCGGCCATCACCACTACCGAACCTCGCGGCACGTTCATGGCGTTAAGACGGATTGTCGCGCCGCCCGACGCCTGGTATTCGCCGACGAGAGAGAACTTGTTCTTGTCGGCAAACTGGCGCGCAACCACAAGCGTCGAGTCGTAAAGCTCGCGGTAGACGTATTTCTCGGCAATGGCGGGGTCGCCTATCTTGCGGGCAAGGTGCTCGCCGAAAGGCTCGGCCACAGGGAAAATGATCTTACCCGACGACGACTGCACGGTGTAACCCTCCACGTAGTCGAAGAAACCGTCGGCATTCGACTCCTGGTTGGAGTCGATACGATCGAGATTCATGACCTGGAGAAGGGGCTGGTTGGCGATTGTGCCGACAGGAAGATAGTTTATCTCGATACCGGTTGTGTCGCTCAGGAACTTGATGTTCATCTTGAAGTTCTTGCTCTGCATCTGGTAGGCTCCGAGTGCATAGACGTTCTTCATCATGAGCCGCCACATGGGGAGTTTGGGCGACACGGTGGTGGAACGGAGCATCTTCAGGAAAAGCGACTCGGTAGTTGTAGTAACATCAGACGAGAACTCACCCACCTGATAGACCTTGCCGCCGTAGGTGTATTCGAAAGCCACGGCAAGCACCTCATCGGTGTTGAGCGCGGACTTGAGCGATATGTAACCGAGGTCGGAATTGAGCGAATACTCGCTCTCCTTGAGCAGACGGGCAGACTCTACTTTCTCGTAGTCGCGACCACCCTCGATTCCGAAGGCCTTGAGCGGTTCGAGCGTCTGTGTAACCGTGTTAATGTTACGCGCACCCGGATACTCGCTCTTGATGACATCGAGCAAGTTGTTCGACTGGTTGCTCGGGTTATTGAACGACAGGTTCGGAGTCCAGTAATCAGAAGCGAGGTTGTGGTTCTCGCCAAGGTCCATGAAACCCACGAAGTTACGGGTCTCGTTATAGTTGCCGTTCTTGTTGGTGATCCATACCTCGATGCGTGTGATTTTCACGCCCGAAGACACATATGGGAGCTTCGATGCGAACTGGTCGTAGTTCTCGTAGAAATACTGCGAGAGGAAGAAGTGGCGGTTGGCATCATAGTTGTCGGCCGTGATGCTGAACGGGGTGCTCTGCACACCACCCTGCGTACTGACCGTCTTCGACTCCGAATTCTGCTGCGACACAAGACCGGTGAGGGTCAGCTTGCCGAACTGCAGCTTGGCCTTCATACCGAACAGTGCCGTACCGCCACGGATCAGGCTCGACCCGGTTGTCATGCTCACGTTACCGGCCTCGATGTTCTTGATAATCTCATCCTCCTTACCCTCGTACTGGAGTTTCAGGTTCTGCGAGTCGAAGGCGAATGTCGCGTCGGTGTTGTAGTTCATGTTGAACTTCATCTTGTCGCCGACCGAGGCGTTGATTGTGGCCTGAATCTTCGAGTCGAAGTCGAAATATGTCTTGCGGCGGTTGCGGAGCGACAGGGCCGGGTTGTCGGTCTTGTTGCTCTTTATGCCCATCGAGAGCTGGATGGAGCCTTGAGTCTGGAGACGCACACCGCCCGGGCCGAAGATTTTCTCAAGCGGACCGAGCGAGAAGTTCATGTCGAAGATGTTGAAGGGTTCCTTGTCTTTCTTCTCGAACGTCTCGCGGTTTTTCTCGGTAAAGTAACCGAACAGGTCGCGGCGCATCATCATATTGTTGTACTCCTCGGCTGTCATCATGTAGGGGGTGACAATCTCACGGTCGCCTACAAGGGTGCGGATGACGTACATACCCGAGGCGGGGTCGTAGACTGCCTCGGTCTTGATGTTGGAGGGAGTGCGGAGGTCGGCCGCATACTCCTTCTCGCCGAGATAGTCCTCGGCGGTGACGGGTACGGTGGGCTGCACACGCGCCGGTATTTCGAGCGTGTCAGCAGGTATATATGTCGGAGATTCCGGTTCGGATGGCGGCGGTGGCTTCAGCTCGCTCTTGTAATACTGCGGGCTGGCCAGGATGGTGATAAGCAGTACCGATACGAATACTGCCACCAACACAAAGATCCGACTGCGATTGAAATGCATATGTGAGGTGGTAATAAGCCTGTTGAAATATGGCCTAAAGCATGGTCAGTGCCTGCTTGATGGCTTTTTCTGTTGAAAGCGAGGGGTCTGCCGCGAAAAGTTTCTGCAACACCTTCTTGCACTGCGGGGCCGCGAAGCCGAGCATGACGAGGGCGGCAAGCGCGTCGTCGAACGATTCGTTGACCGACACCGTGACATCGGGCATGAGGCCGTTGGCCTTGATCTTGTCGCGTAGGTCCACGATGATGCGCTGGGCGGTCTTTCCGCCGATTCCCTTAACCCCTTTCAGGAGCTTGTCCTCGCCGTTGGCGATGGCCGATTCGAGCTGCGGAACGGTAAGAGCGGAGAGAATGAGACGCGCCGTGTTGGGGCCGACGCCACTCACGCCTATCAGCAGGCGGAAGAGCTCGCGGCTCGCGCGGTCAAGAAATCCGTAGAGTATGTGTGCATCCTCGCGAATGGCCTCGTGGATGTAGAATTTAACCTTTTCCGTGGTCGAAATGCGGGGATAGTCTATAAGCGTGACGTTAATCTCGTAACCGAGTCCGTTGCAGTCCACAACGGCGTAGGTAGGAGTAACTTCGGCCGGAAGGCCCTGAATATAGTCAATCATACACTATAAACGGCACTGAAAGATATAAATTATCTGCCACGGCAATAAACTTAGACACCTGCAGCCGAGGTTTGCCCGTCAGTGAATTATTTTGTAACTTTGCGCCATGAACCAGTCATATAATTCCGTTTTACTGGATACGGCTGTGGCCGAGCTATCGAAATTGCCGGGCATCGGTCACAAGACAGCCCTGAGGCTCGCCCTGCATCTGCTCCGGAAGGAACCCGAGACATCATATGCTCTCGGCAACGCGATTATCGACATGCGCAAGGGAATAACATATTGCCCTGTATGTCACAATATAAGCGAAGGCGGTGTGTGCTCGATATGCAGCAACCCGCGCCGCGACCGCCACACTGTCTGCGTGGTCGAGAACGTGAAGGATGTCATAACGATCGAACGCACCAACGAGCACCATGGCCTGTATCATGTGCTCGGGGGACTCATCTCCCCTCTCGACGGAGTATCGCCGTCGGACCTTGAGATAGACAGTCTCGTGGCTCGTGTGACCGACGAGGATGTGCGCGAGGTAATCTTGGCGCTCAGTCCTACGATGGAAGGCGACACAACGAATTTCTACATCTACCGCAAGCTCGCCGACCTGCCCGTCAAGGTTACGATGCTTGCACGCGGCCTGAGCATAGGCAACGAACTGGAATACACCGACGAGCTGACCTTAGGCCGCTCCATCCTGAACCGCACCCTCTTCTCGACCAACCCCCAGTAGGGTCGCGGCACGCCGCGGCCCACCAGGCGAAACCCCAATATTATCCCCACCCCACCGACATCGAAATAAAAATCATGAAATTCCTCGAAGACGACATATTAAGGTTACGCGCCGTAGAACCATCAGATGCCGACACGATGTGGGAAATCGAGACCGACTCCTCACAATGGCGCGACAACGGCATGTCCGCGCCCTATTCGCGCCGCAACCTACGTGAATACGCAGAGAACTACGACGCCGATCCCATCCGCGCCGGCCAGCTACGCCTCGTCGCCGAACTGAAATACGACACCACCGGCCGTAATATCAATAGGAATAATGACACCACCGGCCGAACAATCGGATTAGTGGACCTCTATGACATCTCCCCCACCGGGCGCACGGCATTTATCGGAATATACGTAATGGATCAGCACCGTGGCAACGGCTACGCCGCACGTGCCTTGAATCTGATGGAGGAATACGCAAGGATGCTGCTCAACCTGCGTATCGTAGCAGCCAAAGTATCGGCAGCCAACACCGACAGCCGTTCTCTATTCGAGAAGAACGGCTACACGCTCTCAGGCCGGCTGCAGGACTGGCTGCTGAGCGGCAGCGAGACAAGCTCGCTGCTGATTTACACTAAAAAATTGGACTAAGAGTAATAGGGTCTATAGGACTTATAAGTCTTATAAGGCTTATAGGGCTTATAAGGCTTATGGGGCTTATAGGGCTTACAGGGCTTACAGGGCTTATAGGGCTTACAGGGCTTACAGGGCTTACAGGGCTTACAGGGCTTATAGACTGTGAGCCGGTCAGTTGAGTGAGGGGTGAGCCGGGATGCTGAGCCAGGAGCGGTAGTCGGGGCCCATGCGCTCGACCTCGCGCCGCCAGTATTCCTCGCCTGAGCCGCGCAGCAGGTCCACGGGGTCGGGCGCGGTGTTGACTGCCCATGTCTGCTCTATGATCTCTTTTGTGAGTTGTTCCGGGCCCCAGCCGCTGTATCCGAAGAAGAAGCGGATCATTCCCTCGGTCTCGGCTCCCGACGCTATGTAGTCGCGGAGCTGGTCGGCATCTCCTCCGGTGTATATGCCCGGAAGTAGCTCTATGCTGCCGTCGATTATCGTGCCGAGGCGGTGCAACATGAAAAGACGGTCGAGTTCCACGGGGCCTCCATTGTACAGCGGCATTCTCTCAGTGCCTTTCCAGTCGGCCACAAGGGCATCGACAGTGGCGTTTAGCTTGTGGTTGAGGATGAGACCGAGATGGCCGCCGTTGTCCTCGCGGTCAAGAATCAGGATGACACTGCGGAAGAAATTACGGTCGAGCATCATCGGCGCAGCAATGAGAAGATTGCCGGCCTTGGGGTCGAGGTCAGTCGGAGTCTTGTGGAGAAAAGAGTCTATGTCGAGTTTATCAATATCCATAGCAGTACATATGACGAGTGAGCAAAATTACTCGTTTTGTCTTGAACTTACAAGAGTGGGGAGTAAATTCGCTCACTTTTTTTGAATTGGATTGGGAAGAGTGCTTTGAGCTTGCGGTAATTGTCGAGGCAACTCGTGGAATCGAGATTAAGCTCGATTAAGCCCCCAAAAGCATGGTCAAGCCAGATTAAGCTCGATTAAGCCCGAAAAAGCATGGTCAAGCCAGATTAAGCTCTAAAAAAACTTGGCCAAGCCCGGTTGGTTCAGTCGTCTTTTTTGCCGAAGCCGAAGATTCCCTTGCCGTCGGTTTTGTCTTCAACAAAGTCTTCCAGCTTGTCTTTGGCTGAGTCGAGCATGTCCTTGCCCTTCTCTACATATTCCTTGCCTTTGCCGTTTTCGAGCCAGTCCTTACCCTTGTCAATCAGGTCGGCCCCCTTGTCGTTGACTTCCTGCACCTTCGGGTTGTTCATGAACTCATCTACCTTGCCCTGAATCTTGTCCTGAAGTTCCTGAGCCTTGTTTTTCAAATCATTGGTGTCCATAGTATAAATCTGTTAAAGTGTAATTTAAGCGAGTCCCCCTTATCCCGTCAATGCTATAACGTCACGCGCAATCAAAATGTTCCGTTCAGACTTCGGCACACCCCCACAGTCTCTTTAGCAAAACTTTGACAGACCGATTTTCTTAAAACGTGACATCAGGAGTCGCTTTTTCATGAGAATTGACGTTAAAAAGGTGTTAAATTTAACAATATAGTGTTAAGCGGCGTAATATGCGGAATGTTTTTTGCATTTAGTATGTGACAACGACAAGGGGGTACAGGCATATCAAGTCCCCTATTGGCCGCCCCTCCGCTCTGTCCATGTTGCAATGATTATAGAAAAGACTAAAATAAGACACATGAGAAAAACAAGTATTTCAATGGCACTTGCTCTGGCCATGATGGCCGGAGGCTTCGGTGCCTATGCCGCTGAACCCGAGTTTATCCGCACGGCTGCAACGCCTGCGTTTGAGACTGATTTCACCAACGCGGCTGAAAAGACTGTGAACGCAGTGGTCTGCATCAAGAGTTTCACCACACGCCAGCAGAACCCTTACGGTTCGCAGGGTGGCTATGATCCGTTCGCCATGTTCGACTTCTTCTTCGGCACTCCCGGCGGTGGTCAGCGTCAGCAGCCACGCCAGCAGCAGAAGCAGAAGAAGTCGGAGCCTGTGCAGTCGGGTCTCGGCTCGGGTGTCATCATATCTGAGGATGGTTACATCGTGACCAACAACCACGTGATTGACAACGCCGACAAACTTGAGGTGCTCCTCAACGACAACTCCACCTACGATGCCCGCATCATAGGCACCGACGAGGCTTCAGACCTCGCGCTCATCAAGATTGATGCAAAGGGCCTCTCCCCCATCATCTTCGGTGATTCCGAGGCTGTCAAGATCGGAGAGTGGGTACTTGCGGTCGGCAATCCCTTCGGTTTCAACTCGACTGTGACCGCCGGTATCGTGAGCGCGAAGGCACGCAGCCTCGGCACAAACAACAAGGGTGGCAACATGTCGATCGAGTCGTTCATCCAGACTGACGCGGCACTCAATCCCGGCAACTCCGGCGGTGCTCTCGTCAACCTTAACGGTGAACTTATCGGCATAAACTCGGCCATATACAGTAACACTGGCAGCTACTCGGGCTTCTCGTTCGCGATTCCGACAACCATCGTGAAGAAAGTGATGGCCGACATTCGCCAGTACGGCACCGTGCAGCGTGCAATGTTGGGTTGTACCGTGGTGGAACTTGACGCGAAACTCGCCAAGGAGAAAGGCATAACCGCAGCCAAGGCCGGATGTCTCGTGGCTTCGGTAAGCGACATGAGCACCGCCAAGGAGCTCGGCCTTCAGGAGGATGACCTCATCACCGCAATCAATGGCGCGGAAGTGCATAATTTTGCACAACTCGTTGAGCAGATAAGCAAGTTCCGCCCCGGCGACAAGATTACGGTGACATACTACCGCGACAACAAGGCATATCAGAAGACCGGAGTGCTCCGCAACTCGCAGGGCAATACTTCAATCACCAAGAAGGGTGACTTCTCCGAGGTAGGCTGCGCGTTCATGAAGATTTCTGCCGAGACCAAGCAGCACCTCGGAATCTCTAACGGTGTTCAGGTACAGGGTCTGAAGAGCGGCGCGTTCAAGGATGCCGGTGTGAAAGATGGTTTCATCATCACAGAAATCAATGATACTCCAGTCAATTCGACCGATGATGTTGAATACATCTACAACCAGATAATGAAGAGCGGCGATGACGAACGCGTGATGTTCCTAAAGGGTGTTTACCCGACAGGCAAGAAGTACTACTACGCCGTCAACCTCGAAAGCGCGGAGTGACGCTGATACCAGCAGCAAAAAAAATATAAGAATAGCTGAATTTCTGCAAGAAACAGCAGAACAACAGCAAGAAACAGTGATTTGGGATAAGTAAAGCCCGGGCGGTTCGTTCAGACGACCGTCCGGGCTTTCGATTAAACGGGTGTGACAAATAAGTCAACAGGGTAATTTATTTGTCACACCCTCTTATACATTTCGGTAATATAGACCGTTGAAGGATTATGAAACAGATTGGAATACTAAGCGACACGCATGGATATTGGGATGAGCGTTATGCCCGTCACTTCGCCGACTGTGACGAGATATGGCACGCGGGCGACATCGGCGACATAGCCATCATCGAACGGCTGGAGGAGATTTGCCCGGTGCGGGCTGTGTCGGGCAACATTGACCATGGAGCCGTGAAACGGCGTTGTCCGGAACTTTTGCAGTTCCAATGCGAGGAGATTCCGGTACTTCTCACGCACATCGGCGGTTATCCGGGCAAATGGTCAAAGGGTATGAAGAACCTGCTCAAAGAAAGCGGCACACGGCTGATGGTAGACGGGCACTCACATATTCTGAAAGTCATCTACGACCACGAACTCGACCTTCTTCACATAAATCCCGGAGCGGCCGGTCAGCAAGGCTGGCACAAACAGCGCACCCTGATCCGCCTCAAAATCGACGGCGCGGACATGCGCGACTGCGAGATAATCGAATTGGGAAAACCGTAGGGTCGCGGCATGCCACGGCCAACAGTAGACCGACATGCCGCGACCAATAACGTATTTGACCCCGAATATCAGAAGTCGTAACTGAAGCCGAACTGGGCGAGACCCTGGGCACCGAAGCCGAGCTCGCCGAAGAAGTTGAAGCCGCTGCCGAGCTGCACGCGTGCTCCGATCGGCGAGATCTGACCGGCGAAGTAACATTTGTTGTAGGAGTCACCCCACTTGGGCATCATGTGGCTAATCTCAACGCCGGCTCCGAGGTGAGCGTAGAGCGCGAGGATTCCTGTACGGTAGTAGTCGTACTTCGCATTGAGCATGACCGCATGATATGCGATGTTTGAGTGATGCTTTCCCTTTGTCGTGGTCGACGAGAATGTGTAGGAGGGGCCGATGCGGAAGCGTGAGCCGATTCCGAAGTCAACGCCGACGTTGACAGCACCCCATGCGGTGTTGACATCGGGCCAACCGTCGTGAAGGTCACAGGCATCCATCTCTGTATAGCCGCCATATGAGGCATACAGGTTTACTTTCTGTGCGGAAGCGGGAAGCACAAGGGCTGCTGCCGCTGCAATTGTCAGTAGAAACTTTTTCATAACAGTAAAAATGTAGTGTGTGTAAGAAAACGCAGAGTGTTAATAGGTTTTAACCTTGCGTATATTCTATTAACAACACCGTGGGGCAAACGGTTTGAATCTATATGTTAAAAACAATAGAGGCTCCGGGGGTGGAGCCTCTATTGTGGTATTGGAGTGTAATCCCGATTAATCGGGATTTATCCTGATTAACCTTGGTTAATCTTGATTAATCGGGATTCAGCTGGCAGGGTCAGCGCCAGGGGAATTCCTCGGGGAGAGGCTTCCCTTTGACGGCCATGCGCACACGGGAGCAGAATTCGCGGATGGTCTTCTTGACAAGGCCGGTGTCGTTGCCGAGCACCTTGAAGAGGAGTCCGGCATCGTTTGGCAAGGTCGTGATTCCGGTGGCAAGCATGCGCTCGCGGTCGAGAGTGGCCGGAGTCTCGGCATAGATCTTGTCGGCATTCTCCTTGGGAGTGACGACTATCACATTGGCGAAAATCTCAAATTTGCCCATCACGCCGAGCTGACGCGGGTCGAGCTTTGCAGGGTCGATCACGAACTTCTCGCGGAAGAGCTGCTCTCCGTCGGGACGCTCACCGTGGCTGCACACCGACAGAATGTCGTAGTCGAACATCTCGCCGTCGCCATAGTACTTGCGGCCTCCCATGTAGATCTCGGAGTAGAACACCGTGGCCGTCGGATGGACCGAGAGCCGTGTGTCGCAGATGAAACGTGTGTGGCGGCATGGGAACACCGGCTCAGGCATGAATTCAAGGTAGGCACCCTCCTCAAGCACTATATTCTGGATCATGCCTGAGTAATTGTACTTCATCTCGGCGAGCTTTGTGGCAGCTCCGGTGGAAACCCATCCGAAGGCATCTTTCTCGACAATTATATCCTGCTGGTAGCGGTCGCCGTCAACGTTGGGTCCACCCGACGATAGTATGTAAAGACATGGCATCTCGGGCATCTCCTTGTCGAAGTAGAGTTCCTGCTGCGCGATTAGCGGCACGCGGCGGTCAATCTCGCGCAGAATGCTCTTGCCATCCTTGTCGAGGGCGAACCGGAGCTTGAGATAACCATGCTTGCCCGGCGCACCGACATACATCTGGTCGGGCTCGCGCAGATATGGCTGCATCTCATGTGCCTTCGAGAAGTCTACTTCAGGCACCGAGGCGGTTTTCAGTTTTGTGGTTTCCATAATAGTTTTGATTTCAGGTGGGTGGAGGTCAGGCTGGTCGGACATGTCAGACCTGTCGGACAAGTCGGATGGCGGTTATTTCCCGGTTTTGTCGAAGAGGGCCATCTTGAAGATGAGGTCCACGAGTTCGTCTATACCTTCGCCGGTCATACAGTTGGTGAAGACGAAGGGTTTGCCGGGGCGCATGAGGCGTGAATCGTGATCCATCACCTCAAGGCTTGCGTGGACGTAGGGAGCAAGGTCCGTCTTGTTGATGACAAGAATGTCGCTCTGCGAGATGCCGGGCCCATCCTTGCGGGGAATCTTGTCGCCGGCGGCTACGTCAATCACGTAGATGAAGAAGTCAACGAGCGCAGGCGAGAAAGTCAGAGTCAGGTTATCACCACCCGACTCGATGAGCACGATGTCGGTATCGGGGAACTTCGCCTCCATCTCCTCGACAGCGGCGATGTTCATGGATGGGTCCTCGCGCACTGCGGTGTGGGGGCATGCACCGGTCTCGACACCGATAATCATATCCTCGGCAAGAACGCCCTTCAGGGTCTTGCGGACATGCTTGGCATCTTCTGTGGTTACAATATCGTTGGTGATGATGAGTACTTTCTGGCCGAGCTCAAGAAGTCTCGGGGTTATTGCCTCGATGAGGGCAGTCTTACCGGAGCCGACAGGGCCTCCGATTCCTATTCTACAAGTCTGTGACATAGTTTAAGTATTGAAAAGTGTATTTTATTACCCTTCTATACAACAAAAGCATAGTTGCATGACAAGGGCGTGCGCCGGAGCGCTATCAGTTCATGAACATGCGCATGTTTCCCTTCTCGTGGAGCGAGGCGAGTATGTCAAGCTGCGGGAAGAAGGCGTTCATGTCGTCGACGTTCATGCGTGCCGCCTCTTCATAAAGGCTCTCCGCCCGGGCGGCAAGGTCGAAGAGTATTTTCTGTGTGTCGTAATGCGAGACGCGCACGCAACGCAACGCGGCCGAGAGCACCATGTTGATCACTCCATACTGATGGGCGCAGAACATCTCTTTCTCGTCAACACCGGCAGCGGCGTAAGCCATGCCCTGGCCGACAGGATATGTGCCCGGCACTTTCTCATCCTTGATTTCCTTGAGCCAGCGCGTGATGAGCGGCGACTCGAACAGGTGAGACGAAAGTTCGGCGAGTTTCTTACCCATTCGCTGGAGCATGAGACGCGCCTCGGCGTTCATCTTGAAGCGGTAGAGCGCGGCATCGGCTGCTGCAATGGCATCATAGTCGCCGCGCAGGTAGGCGCGATGGGACTGTATGGCAGCCACGCCGTCGCTGAAGGCGGCCTGAACCGCCTGCGAGGCCACGAACTCCCGGAGCGTGTCGGCATCGTGCACCACCTTCTCGAACGAGGCTGTCTCCAGACCGTTGGAGAAAGAGAACGTGCCGACCGGGAAAGTCGAGTCCGTAAACTGCAACAGGTGCATTATCGAACGGAAACGCGCGCCCGTATCGGCGGGAGTCTCCTTATTCTTTTCAGTGCGTGTGCTCATGGGCTATTCCGTTTTCGTCGAAGTGAATGTGTGGCACGCCATGGTGATGACCCGGTTCGGGGTGAACATGTGCGTGGCTCTCGTGGCCTGCGCCGCCGAAGAGACGGCGTATCTCATGAGGCGCGAGATAGGGGATAATCTCCAGACCCTTCTGGAACTCGTAGCTTATGCCTTCGAGATGATGAGTCTCCATCACGGAGAGCATAACCTTCTTGTCGACAGTGAGAGGCACATATACCTTGGTGCCCTTCACTACGGCGGGCCAGTGCTGGTTGCCGATGGCGTGACCAAGTTCCACCGAACGACGGAGCATTGTCTCGGCATCCTGCTGAAGAAGAGCACTGAGGTCGATGACCAGCACAGGGCTAAGCTCCACGCGGAGCACGACAGCCTTCTTTGCCTCGGGATCGTAGGCTATGACATCGCCGTCAACGACCTGAGTGTGGCGTTTGAGAGCCACGGGATACTCATCATCCTTGAGACCCTTGCCGAGGAAACGGCTTTTCTGTGCAGTCCATTGGTCGAGGATAACATAATCCACATCACAATCCTCGATTTTGTGCGCCCACTCATGGTCGCGGTTGATATTGCCTAAAATTTCAGTGTATACAGTCATAGTGTTTTTCGTAATCTTGACAGGTTTCTAAATTCGTAATCTTGATTTGTGTCCGCGAGCCGCGCGGACGGCGGTGATGGGGTAAAAAACCGGGGAGCCACGTCGGCGACGGGACTCCCCGGCCCAATAGTTATGAGAACCAGTACAGTTGACCGAGCGGGAGGTTGTCGGCAGGCGGCACGGATGCCTTGTAACCGTCAACAGTCACCTCGAACGTCTCGGGATTGACTTCGATAAATGGAGTGGCCGTGTTGAGCACCATGTCTTTCTTGGTGATCTGGCGGCAACGGCGCACAGGATAGACGATGCTCTTCAGATCGAGCTTCTCCTTGATGCCATCGTCGTATGCGGCCTGCGATACGAACGACATACGCGTGTTGGGCATAGTGGCTCCGAACGCGCCGTACATCGGGCGCATGATCTTAGGCTGCGGTGTAGGCAGCGAGGCATTCGGGTCGCCCATGTTCGCCCAGTTGATGAATCCACCCTTGAGAACCATCTTCGGCTTTGTTCCGAAGAACTCCGGCTCCCAGAGCACGAGGTCGGCCATCTTGCCGACGGCGATTGAGCCGAGCACATCGGAGATACCGTACGTGATAGCCGGGTTGAGGGTGATCTGCGCCAGATAACGGAGAACACGGAAGTTGTCGTTCGAATCGGAATCCTCGGGGAGTTTTCCGCGCACGGACTTCATGTAAGAGGCCATCTGGAAAGTACGCATGAACGACTCGCCCACACGACCCATGGCCTGAGAGTCTGAAGAGACCATCGAGATGATACCGAGATCGTGGAAGACATTCTCGGCAGCCTGTGTCTCCGGACGAACACGGCTCTCTGCAAATGCAACGTCAGAAGGTATGTTCGGGTTCAGATTGTGGCAGACCATAATCATGTCGAACAGCTCAGCCTGAGAATTGACACCGAAAGGCAGCGTCGGGTTGGTCGACGAAGGAAGCACGTTGTTGAGCGAGGCAACCTTCAGAAGGTCAGGCGCGTGACCACCACCGGCACCCTCGGTATGGTACGTATGGATTGTACGTCCGTCGATGGCGGCGATTGAGTCCTCCACATAACCGCACTCGTTGAGTGTATCGGTATGGATGGCAACCTGCACATCATACTTGTCGGCGATTTCCATACAAGCCCGGATTGCGGCGGTTGTGGTACCCCAGTCCTCGTGAATCTTGAAACCGCAGGCACCGGCCACGAGCTGTTCCTCCAGCGGACCATGCACGGAGCAGTTACCCTTTCCGAGCAGACCGATATTGATAGGAAGAGCGTCGATGCTCTGGAGCATACGGGCGAGGTTCCACGGGCCCGATGTGATTGTGGTGCCATTCGAACCATCGGTGGGGCCGATACCGCCACCGACGAGAGTCGTGATACCGTTAGAGAGGCAGTTGTATGCCTGCTGCGGCGAAACCATATGCACGTGGCCGTCGATACCGGCAGCGGTCAGGATAAGATGTTCACCCGAGATGGCGTCGGTCGAGGGACCGGTTACGATTGTCGGGGTGACACCCTTCATGATATTCGGGTTACCGGCCTTGCCGATACCTGAGATCTTGCCATCCTTGATGCCGACATCGGCCTTGATGACACCCAAGAGCGGGTCGAGAATTGTGACGTTGGTGATGACCAGGTCCACGCTGCCACCCTCGGAAGTGCATTCGTTTGCCAGACCCATGCCGTCGCGAAGGGTCTTGCCGCCACCGTAGACGGCTTCATCGCCGTACACACGGAGGTCTTTTTCTATCTCAACATAGAGGTCGGTGTTCGCAAGGCGGATCTTATCGCCCACGGTCGGACCGAACAGCATGTTGTTGTCTTGTCTTGATATAGTAGCCATAATAAGCAAGTTTTAATAATTTGACATTACAGTAAGTTCACGACAGTCTAAAACTTACTTATTTCTTAACCTCGTTCTGCGAGTATTCGGCTTCGGCCTCTTCTTCGGGCTCGGACTTGTAGCCATACTCCTTCATGCGGCGGATAGCCTCAATCTTCTTGGGATAATATGTCGGGAAGTCCTCAAGACCGGTAAAGCCGTTGGTCAGGTCGTCGAAGCCGATCACACGACGCTTGCCTGAGTAAGCCACAAGCTCAACCTCCTTCTCGTCGCCCGGCTCGAAACGGATTGCCGTGGTGGCGGGAATATTGAGGTGGTATCCGAAAGCTTTCTCGCGGTCGAACTCCAGATAGCGGTTCACCTCGAAGAAATGGAAGTGAGAGCCAATCTGGATAGGACGGTCACCGGTATTGCGGACCTTTAGTTTGACAGTTCTTCTGTCGGCATTGTATTCGATAGGTTCCGAGGCAAGAATCACTCCTCCTACGGGTACATATTCAGCGGGCTTGAAGCCGGATGTGTTCGGGTAGGCGATCGGCGGATTGCCGGGAAAAACGCCGTCTGGCTGTGCGTAAGTGGCGGCGGTGGTGTTTGTTGTGTCAGCCATAGTATGTTTCTTTTAGTGCGTTACTTAATAGGATGATGGATACTTACCAGACGCGAGCCGTCGGTGAATACCGCCTCGACCTGGAGGAGGTTGATCATGTCGGCGACACCATCCATCACCTGGTCCTTTGTGAGCACCTGGGCTGCCTGGTGCATTGTCTCCTCAACTGTCTTACCCTCGCGGGCCATCTCGAGAGCGGCGCTCGTGATGTAAGCAACAGCCTCAGGATAGTTCAACTTCAGTCCTTTGTTGAGACGGCGCTCTGCGATCATGCCGATACTCAAGAGGATAAGTTTGTCTTTCTCTTTGGGCGTTAAATGCATAGTATTACTTATTAAGAGGTTTTGGCAATCCGTAAGATACAGTCATGACCGACGCGCCACCGCCGGAGATTCCTTTTGAGTGGTATCTGCATAAAAAACAAACGATGCCGCCAATTGGTTTGCAGCATCGTCAAAAAATTCATCACTTGGGAAAAGGCTCTTCTTTATTGACTTGAAGAAAAAAAAATTGACTTGAAGAAAAAAACAGAGTCGAGTCACTGTCTTGAATAAAAACCAGAGTCGAGTCGTATTCTCAGGCATTCTTTCTTGATGTCTTGTTTTCCCTTACTTTAACAAGCTCGTGAAACACGCTATGTCCGGTAATCACCTTGTCATCCTCGCGTATATCCTCGCGCAGGTGCTCGGCATCCTCGTCGGCGGCATCAAAATTTCCGGAGAAAAGATGATTTATGGAGAGAAGCACGAGAATCATAACCGCGAGTATTACGATTACCGAAACAGCTTTGAGTATAGTTATTGTCATGATCTTGTGGGGTTTTCATAAAGAAAGCGGCCACCTCACGGCTAAGCTTCCATATTCATGTTCACCTTTACAACGCCGGGGGACGGCAGTTTGTTCGGTCGAGGCAGCCGCAGTGCGGGCTTATAAGGTGATTAAGGTGATTAAGGTGGTTAAGGTGGTTAAGAACTTTAAGAACTTTAAGAACTTTAAGAACCTTAAGAACCTTAACCACCTTATAGACCTTGGGGAGTTTGAAAAACTATAATATTTTTTAAACCTTTTTTTAATCTCAAATGTTAATATGTCGAATTTGAACCAATACAAACACACAAAGAACCAAAAACAAAAAGTTATGAAAAGAACCGTATTACTCATGTCAGCTGTCCTGGCAGTCGCCTCTTGCGGCTTCGCCCAGGGACTCAATAAGAATGAAGTCAAGGCACTCCAGTCTTTCCTGACCCAGACATCGCAGAAGGGCAACACCAATGGTGCAGTGCTTGGTCTGCAAGGCAACAACATCGCATCGCTTGAGGGCGTGAAAGTCTCAGGTGGTCACGTTACCGAAATCAACTGGAGCGGCAAAGATCTCGCCGGCACCCTGAATCTCTCAAACTTCCCCGCGCTGACCAAGGTCAACGTGTCGAACAACAAGCTCACGTCGCTCACCCTGTCGAACAACCCGCAGCTTGTTGAGATTAACGCCGGCAAGAACCGCATTGCCCAACTCGACATCACAAACTGTCCGCAGGTTCAGGAAATCCGCGTGAACCGCAACCGTCTCGCAGATATGGATCTCGGTCAGGTGCCTTTGCTCAAGACACTCAACATCGCCGGCAACCAGTTCGAGGCACTCGATGTCACCAACGCGGTGAACCTCCAGAACCTCAACTGTATGAGCAACCGTCTCGAAAGTCTTGACGTTACAGGATGCCAGAGTCTGAAGAACCTCTACGCGGGTTATAACGACATCACCTCGATCGAGCTTGCAGGTCTTGTGAAACTTGAGAACCTCAACCTCAACAGCAACAAGATCATGAAGCTCTACCTCCAGAACCTTCCCTCGCTGACCACGCTCTTCTGTAGCGACAACCATATGATTGAGCTCGCTCTCAACGAGTGCAAGGCCATCAACGAGGTCTGGGCTCCCTACAATGACCTGACTTCATTCACAGTGGGCAACGCACAGCAGCTTGCTTTTGTCAACCTCAACTGGAATGACCTTACCACCCTCACCCTCTCGGGTCTTAACTTCCTGCAGCGTCTGAACGTGGCCAACAACCAGCTCATCACGCTCGATGTCACCAACGACCCGATGCTGACCACCATCAATGTCACCAACAACGACATGCTCAACGACCTCCGCACAGAGATGTGCCCGATGCTCCGCAACGTGATTGGCGACGCAGAATGGTCTAACTTCTAAATAGCAAATTTGCAGCTCCTCCGGAGGGCTGTCTGAAAAATAAAGGATGCCGCTGAAAATTCAGCGGCATTTTTTTGCATAAATGTTTAATATTAATTAACTTTGTGATTAAGTAGCAGAAATAGGTGACGTGCGGTGCCATGCACCTGTTGCTCCACTTAATAAAAACATGAGATGAAGTATAATCTGATTGCCGATGCCGGTTCGACCAAGATAGACTGGGTTCTTGCCGACAGAGAGGGTGCGGTGGTGAAGCGTTTCGCCACCGGCGGCTTCAACGCGACCATAGCCTCGGAGGAGCAGACACGGACTTTTCAGGCAGAACTGCTCGGATTGCTGGAGAATTGTCCGGCACCGGACATGGTCTATTATTATGGTGCCGGGTGCGCCACACCCGAATCCTGCCTTAAGGTCAGGAGCGCTCTCCGCGACGCGACCGGAGCGACCGGAATAGAGGTAGACTCCGACCTGCTCGGTGCGGCACGCGGCCTTTTCGGCAGCCGGCCTGGAATAGCCTGCATACTCGGAACGGGCAGCAACTCCTGCCTGTACGACGGGGAGAGAATCCGGCACAACATCCCTTCGCTCGGCTTTATTCTCGGCGACGAAGGTGGTGGTGCGGCAATCGGGCGGCAGTTCGTCAAGGACTGGTTGAGAGGAGGCATACCGACAGATGCCAAAGAGCATCTCGACAAGCTGGACTTTCACCTTGAGCTTAAGGATGTGCTCGACAATGTGTACCGCTCCCCTGCCCCGAACCGTTATCTCGCCTCGTTTCTTCCGGTTGTGGCGGAATTGACCGATACGGATTACGGCAAATCGCTCGTCGGGGATGAGATGGAAAACTTCATCCTCAACACAGTCAAGCAATATCCCGGCCACAGCGATCTTCCGGTACGTTTTGCCGGAAGTATAGCGGCCCGGTTCGAGGGTATCCTAAGAGAGGTCGCGGAAAAGAATGGCGTGCGTATCGACATGATTGTGCGTCATCCGCTCGACGGGATTGTAAGGTATCATTCTGAAAAAACGACCAATCATGGATAACCGCAGACTTATCAATATAGCCACAGCCCTGCTGATAGGTGCTTCGTGCGCAGTGCCGGTGCTCGCCGACGAATACTGGGACCAGCGCGTGAGCCTGTTCGAACTTCTTCCGGTCCATGAGGACGACATCGTTTTCCTCGGCAACTCGATTACCGACGGCGGAGAGTTCAACGAACTGTTCGGAATGGACAACATACTGAACCGAGGCATACGCTCCGACCTGATAACAGGAGTGGAGAAACGTCTCGGTCAGGTCACTGCCGGGAAACCGGCCAAGATTTTCCTGCTGATCGGCATCAACGACGTGTCTCACGGACATTCGGTCGATGAGCTTGCACGCCGTTACGAACGTCTTGTAAAGAAAATCAGGGAGGAATCCCCGACCACACGCCTTTACCTGCAATCGGTCATGCCGGTCAACAACAGTTTCGGCCGTTACAAGGCGCTTAAAGGGAAAGAAAAGAGAATCGTCGGACTGAACGAACGGATAAAGGATATTGCCGGAAGACATGGCGCTGTCTATGTGGATCTCTGGCCCGGCCTGGCAGATGCCGACGGCAATCTGAACCGCGATTTTACCAACGACGGACTGCATCTCAACGGACGTGGTTACCGCGTATGGACCCACAGCATAGAAAATCTTGTAAAAGAATAACGGCGTACCCGCTACCCGGCACCGGAGCATCTGCAAAACAAACCGATGTGCCTGTAAAATTTATAAACAGAAGAAATGAAAATTAGAACCATAATATCGACAGCCCTCCTCTCGCTTGCCGTAACCGGCATGAGCGCCCAGGAACAGATTGTGATCGAGCCGCTGTTTGAATATGTGTCCGCACCCGATGACATGGACGGACTTCAGGAACGCTCGGACTATCTGATGGAACACTTCTGGGACCCGATGAACTTCAAGGACAAGACATCGGTAGACCAGAACGCTCTCAACGACGCATTCAAGACTTATGTGGCACCCATGCGTTTCGCCGATGCCACGAAGGTAGACGCATCTATCGCCAAGCTGCTGTCGCAGATCTCAAAGAACCCCGTGCTCTCGCTCCAGTTTGCCAAAGCTGCCGAGGAGGCACTCTACGGACCGCGTGCCAACTACTGGCACGACGGTATATTCCTCCGGTTCATCGACAACGTGATGCACAACAAGGGGGTGAAGAAAGAGCGTAAACTCCGCTACGAACGGCTGCGCACACAGCTCAACAACACGCTGCAGGGGTCCGTGCCGCCCGAGTTCGACTACACAACCCCCGACGGCAAGACCGCACATTATCATCCGAACGGTGTTATAACGGTGATTGAGTTCGGCGACCCCGACTGCGATGACTGCCGCATGTCGAAGCTGAAGATGGAGACCGATGTCCGTTTCAGCTCGAATGTGGACAAGGGCAAGGTCAACGTGCTCTTCATATATGCCGATCCCGAAGATGGCTGGGAGGATAAGCTGAAAGACTATCCCTCGAAATGGCACGTCGGCGCAAGCGAGACGGTGACCGACATATACGACCTGCGCGAGACACCGTCAATCTACGTGATTGACCGCGAGGGAAAGATCGCCGCCAAACTCGTTGACGTCCGCACCGCCATGCAGATAGCATCGGCTGCGGCCGAGCAGTAAATGACACGTGTCAAAGCATACACAACCGATATAAGTTATGACAAATATTTTCAAACAGATATATATCCGCACATCAGGATACTCATATACCAATATGGGGCGTCTGTTCCTGCGGCTCTTCGTGGGAGTGATGCTCATGCAGTTCGGTCTGAGACAATGGCTCCACTTCGACGATGCGAGCCTGATATTCCCATCGTCGCTCGGCATGGATCCGGCCACAAGCATGACGGTCATGATAATAATAGAGATACTATGCTCATTCTTCATCATGATCGGCTTCTGCACTCGTCTTATGGTGATACCGCCGTTCATCGCGATGATTCTTGCGGAGCATTACCTGCTCGGCAAGACAGCCGAGGCAAGCTACCTTATCTCCTGGTCGCAGCCGGGCTATCTGCCCATCATGTTCATGGGAATCTATTTCTTCATCCTTCTGGTCGGACCGGGCAAGATTTCGGTTGACTACTTCCTGTCGCTGCATTTCATACATTCCGACAACCAGAGCGAATCAGAACTTGAGGAGGTATGAAAATCGCAGTACTTGTGTCGGGAGGCGTTGACAGTTCCGTTGTGGTTGACCTGCTCCACAGGCAGGGGCATGAACTGCATCTGTTCTACATACGCATCGGCACCGACAACGGCGAGGGCGACTGCTCGGCCGAGGAGGATATAGAGATGTGTACCCTGATAGCCCGCAAGTACGGGTTGCCGCTGAAGACCGTCTCGCTCCACGAGGAATACTGGGACAGCGTGATGGCCTACACCCTGCGCACCGTCCGCGAGGGTCTGACCCCTCACCCCGACATGATGTGCAACAAGCTCGTAAAGTTCGGATTTTTCGAGGAGCGCTGGGGGCATGAGTTCGACAAGGTGGCTACGGGTCACTACGCATCGGTCGTTGAGAAAGATGGCAAGTACTGGCTCGCCACGGCGGCCGACCCGGTGAAAGACCAGACCGACTTCCTGGCGCAGATAAGCTACAGCCAGCTGAGTCATCTCATCTTCCCGCTGGGCGACATACCCAAGAGCGAGGTGCGCCGTCTGGCACAGGAGGCCGGACTGCCTACAGCCGTCCGCAAGGACTCGCAGGGAATCTGCTTCCTCGGCAAGATAAACTACAATGATTTCATAGAACGGCATCTCGGCACACGCCCCGGGCCGATTGTCGAGATCGAGACCGGAAAGAAGATAGGCACCCACCGTGGCTACTGGTTCCACACCATAGGCCAGCGCAAGGGTCTCGGTCTGAGCGGCGGTCCATGGTACGTGGTCCGCAAGAACGTTCGCGACAATGTGGTCTACGTATCGAACGGCTACGACACACGCCGCCAGTACGGTCGGCGAATACCGGTCGAAGAGATGCACTGGATAACAGAGAACCCCTTTGCCGGTGCTGAGAACGCAGCCGGAGAAGGGCCGGCTCCTGCCGAGCTGCCAGTGGCGTTCAAGACACGCCACTCCCCCGAGTTCATGACAGGCCGCATAGTACATCTCGGCCAGGGGGGATATGTGGTGGAATCAGATACAGATGTGCAAGGTATTGCCCCCGGACAATACGCCATAATATACACACCCGACAAGAAGCTCTGCCTCGGCTCGGGCATGATCAGTCTTCCGGAAAGCCGGAAAAAGAAAAAACACTATGGAGAAAGTCAAGCTTAAACTTGTAGGCATAACCTACAATCAGATTGAATCGGGCGTGTATGCCGTCATTCTACAGCAGGAGGGAGGCACGCGTCGGATACCGATTATAATCGGTTTTCCGGAGGCCCAGGCCATCGAGTGCAAGCTCCAGGAGGTTGTGACACCGAGACCGCTCACACATGACCTGATGGTGAATGTGATGTCGTCGTTCGGAGTGTCGCTCCATGAGGTCAACATATACAAACTGCCCAACGGCGTTTTCGCCGCCGAGCTTGTACTGAGCGACGGCGACCGCACCCATGTGGTAGACTCGCGCAGCAGCGACGCCATAGCCCTTGCCATCCGCGTCGGCGCACCGATTTACACCACCGTCGAGGTGCTCGACGAGGCAGGCTTCGAACCGGGAGAGAACGGCAAGAAGCGGACCACAGGCCCCGAGGCTCCCCGCAAAAGCCAGAAGGATGAGCAGCCCGTGTCGAGTTTCAATCCCGACATGAGCCTCAAGAACATTGACCAGCTCAAGGCAGACATGCAGAAGGCTGCCGAGGCGGAGAACTATGAGGAGGCCGCACGCATCAAGGCCGAGATAGACCGCCGCATGAACAACGAGAAAAAAGAAACCGGAGAAACGGAAGCGGCAGATTGACCGGCCGGTATCCAGAACATACCTAATATGAAAAATAGAAAAGACCGTATCGACCTGATGGTCGATCTCATCAGAAACCAGTGTATCGGCAGTCAGGAAGATCTGGCCGCGCGTCTCGCCGAACATGGATACAAGGTGACCCAGGCCACGCTGTCGCGCGACCTGAAGATGCTCAAGACCACCAAGGTGCCGACCGACCGCGGAACATACATGTATATACTGCCCGACAGCAACACACTCAAGGACAAGTTGCTCTCAAAGGGTGCGGCCGACATGAGCCCGAACTTCCAGAGCGGCTTCATATCGCTGAGACTTTCAGGAAACATCGCCGTGATCAAGACCCGCAACGGATATGCCGCAGGTCTGGCATACGACATAGATATGAGCAACGCACCGGAGATTCTCGGCACAATCCCGGGCAGCGACACCATCCTGGCAGTGCTCGACGAAAACGTATCGCACGAGCGGGCCATGGAGGTGTTCCGCAAAATGTTGCCGATTGACAGAAATCACCATTACAGATGATAAAGGTAGGAATAACAGGGGCGCATACTTCTGACAGCGGGGAACTCATAAGAATCCTCGCCATGCACCCTGACGTAGAGATTGTGTGGGCAGTGGCACCGGGATTCGAGGGGAAGCCGCTCACGAGCGTGCACCATGGTCTGATCGGAGAGACCACATTGTGCTTCACGGCCTCGGGCGATGTGTCGCAGTGCGATGTCCTTTTCATATGCACTCCGGTCAGCAATTCAGAACTGGCCCGCGTCAGAGCCACGAAACCCGACATGCGTATCATCATGCTTGAAGTGCCGGCCGACATGGAGTGCGCACCTTTTGAGTTTGATGACGCGCAGGAGGAGGTTGACCCGCAGCATGAGGGTGTGGTCTACGGACTGCCGGAGATAAACCGCAAGCCCCTGGTGCGCGGAGCGAGAGTCGCCTCGGTGCCTGAACCGTTCGCCTCGATGGCATTGGTCGCGCTCTATCCTTTCGCGTCGCACCTTCTTCTCAACAGCGACATAAGGATAGAGATCTCAGCCCCGGAGGCTATCATCGACTCGACCGACCTCGGCCGCGTGCGCTCGCAGGTGGTGGAGCAGCTGACAGGCGTGCAGAAAAGTTTCGCCGGAAATGTCGAGATAACCACCACCCCGTCGGAGGCACGCCGCAGCACCCTGATGAACATCAGCTTCGGATGCGCGTTGAACCTTCAGCAGATGCTCGACCTGTACGTGGTTTATGATGACCATCGCTTCTCTTTTGTCACCACCTCGCCGGTGGGGGTATCTGAAGTGGCGGGCACCAACAAGTGTGTGATCACCGTGGCCAAGAGCGACCCGGAACATTCCGCACTCGGCGTGGCGGCCGACTGCCGTCTGCGCGGAGGCGCGGGAGAGGCCGTCCATATCATGAACCTGATGTGCGGACTGCATGAGAAAACCGGACTGAATCTCAAAGCCATCGACTTCGAGAAAATTGTTTAGACAATAAAACCAAACCACCCTCTGAGATGTCAGTAAATAAAGTTATTCTGCTCGGATACGTAGGGAGTGACCCCGACGTGAGATACCCGGAGAAAGACCGGGCAGTGGCGTTCATGTCGCTCGCCACCAACGACTACTATGCCGGAACCGGCACCGAGATAACCGAGTGGCACCGTCTCGTGATGGGTGGACAGAATGCCCAGCTTGCGGAGAAATATATCCGAAAGGGCACGCGCCTCTATGTCGAGGGGAAACTCAAAAGCCGCGAATATGAGGACAAATTCAAGATCCGGCGCAGGGTCACGGAGGTAATCGTGGACCGCGTCGAGCTTCTCGGCCGCAAGACCGAGGGGCAAGCCCAATGACAAGACAATAAAAATTAAATAAAGATACCTGTTCAGAAATGAGAAAATGGAGAATTGAAGATTCGGCGGAACTGTACAACATTCCGGGTTGGGGTCTGAAATACTTTTCAATCAACGACAAGGGACACGTGCAGGTCACTCCCAAAGAGGGGTGCCATCCGGTCGATATAAAGGAGGTAATGGACACGCTCCAGATCCGCGACGTGGACGCGCCGCTGCTGTTGCGCTTCCCCGACATCCTTGACGACCGTATCCGCAAGATTTCCAATTGTTTCAAGAAGGCGGCCGAGGAATATGAGTATGAGGCCAAGAACTTCATAGTCTATCCCATCAAGGTCAACCAGATGCGCCCCGTGGTGGAGGAGATCGTGAGTCATGGCAACAAGTACAACATCGGTCTGGAGGCCGGTTCCAAACCGGAGCTTCACGCCGTGCTCGCCGTCAACACCCATGAGAACTCCATTATAGTCTGCAACGGATACAAGGATGAGGATTATGTGGAGCTTGCGCTGCTCGCCCAGAAGATGGGACGCCACATCTTCCTTGTGGTCGAGAAAATCAACGAGCTCAAACTCATAGCCAAGGTTGCGAAACGCCTCGGCATAACCCCCAACATCGGCATACGCATCAAGCTAACCTCGTCAGGCTCGGGCAAGTGGGAGGAATCGGGTGGCGATGTCAGCAAGTTCGGCCTCAATTCGAGCGAGCTGCTCGACGCTCTGTCATATCTCGAGAAGAACAAGATGACGGAGAGCCTCAAGCTGATTCATTTCCACATCGGCAGCCAGATCACCAAGATCCGCCGCATAAAGAACGCGCTGCGCGAGGCCATGCAGTTCTACGTGCAGCTGTCGAAGATGGGCTTCAGCATCGACTTCGTGGACATAGGCGGCGGTCTCGGCGTGGATTACGACGGAACCCGTTCGTCGAGCGGCGAGAACTCGATGAACTACTCCATACAGGAGTATGTCAACGACTCCGTGTCGGCTCTTGTGGATGCCTGCCAGAAGAACAATCTGCCCCACCCCAACATCATCACCGAGAGCGGACGCTCGCTCACGGCCCATCACTCTGTGCTTATCATACAGGTGCTCGAGACAGCCCAGCTCCCCATCTGGAAAGATGATGACGAACTCGGCGAGAACCCTCACGAGCTTGCGGCGGAGCTTTACAACATATGGGACAAGATTGACGCGTCGCGCGTGTTCGAGGACTGGCACGACGCCCTCCAGATACGCGAGGAGGCTCTGGAGCGTTTCAGCCTCGGCCTGCTCGACCTGAAGACACGCGCCCAGATTGAGAAACTTTTCTGGAGCGTGGCACGCGACGTGCGCGACATGACCCGCTCCATGAAGCACCCGCCCGAAGAGCTGCGCAAGGCGGCACGCATGTTGCCCGAGAAGTATTTCTGCAATTTCTCGCTGTTCCAGTCGCTGCCCGACTCATGGGCAATCGACCAGATGTTCCCCATCATGCCGATCACAAGGCTTGACGAGAAACCGACCCACGAGTGTACCATACAGGATGTGACCTGCGACTCGGACGGCAAGATAAACCGCTTCGTGGCACCTGCCGGAAGCTCCTACTGCCTGAGCGTGCATGACCTCAAGCCGAACGAGCCGTACTACCTCGGCGTGTTTCTCGTGGGTGCATATCAGGAGATACTCGGAGACCTTCACAATCTCTTCGGCGACACCAACGCCGTGCATATCGCCCTCACCAAGGATGGCTACGAGATTGCGCAGGTAATCGACGGCGAGGCCGTGGCCGACGTGCTCGACTACGTGGAGTACAACCCCAAGAAGCTTGTCCGCAACCTTGAGAGCTGGGTTACTGCCTCGATGAAGCGGGGTGTCATAACCCCCGAGGAGGGACGCCAGTTCCTCAACAACTACCGCTCCGGACTCTACGGCAGCACATATCTGGAACGTGACTGACGCACACTCTTAGTGTGTTGGAATTTACACTCTAAGAAGTACGATGAGAAAATTTCTGAAACTCTCTTATTCGGGCACACCGTTCCACGGCTGGCAGTCACAGCCGAACGCGGAGAGCGTGCAGCAGACTCTCGAAGAAGCGCTCGCGACGCTGCTCCGGGTGCCGACGCCGGTAACCGGAGCGGGACGCACCGACACGGGGGTACATGCCCGCGTGATGTATGCACATTTCGACACCGACAGCGGGATTGCAGACAAGCGGCGTTTTCTGAACGGACTGAACCGCTTGTGCGGCCCGGCTATTGCTGTCAGCGACGTAATAGATGTGCATGATGATGCACATGCACGCTTTGACGCTACCTCGCGAACGTACAAATATTTTGTAGCCCTCGCCAAGTCTCCGTTTCTTACCGGTTGCTCATGGCTGAGTCCCGGCGAACTGGACATCGAGGCCATGAACGATGCCGCCCGACTTCTGTTGGAGACCGAGGACTTCACCTCGTTCGCCAAGCTGCACAGCGATGCCAGGACCAACATATGCCGGGTGAGCGAAGCTCGCTGGGAACGGTGGGAAAACTCGTTCGGAGTGCCGGGTCTGGTGTTCACCATCACGGCCGACCGCTTCCTGCGCAACATGGTGCGTGCTGTGGTCGGCACGCTCGTGGATGTAGGTCGCGGCAAGATAGACCGCGAGGGTTTCAGAAACATAATAGAGAAAAAAGACAGATGCTCGGCCGGAACCTCCATGCCACCGCAGGCTCTTTTCCTGTGGGATGTGAGGTATCTATACGTCTGAGCTACCGGAACCGTTCCCGCTCCCTACTGACGGAGCGGGAACAAACAGTTATTAAGTAATGGATGCCAAAGAAAGAATAGACCGGTTGCGCGAGGAGCTGAACCGGCACAACCATAATTACTACGTGCTGAACTCGCCGGAGATTTCCGACCGCGATTTCGACATGATGATGAAGGAGCTGGAGGCTCTTGAAAAGGAGCATCCGGAATTTGCCGACGAGCTCTCCCCTACGCAGCGAGTCGGCTCGGACCTTACAAAAGGATTCGAGCATGTGGTGCATGAGCGTCCCATGATGTCGCTGTCGAACACATACTCGGTCGGGGAGGTTGACGAGTGGGGGGCGCGTATCGACAAGGCTCTCGACGGAGAGGAGTACGGCATAGTCGGCGAAATGAAATTCGACGGCACCTCGATCTCGCTCACCTACCGCAACGGCCGGCTGGTACGCGCCGTGACGCGCGGCGACGGCACACAGGGCGACGACGTGACAGCCAATGTCAAGACCATCCGCAGCATTCCGCTCCAGCTCCTGCCGGGCGACTGGCCCGAGGAGTTCGAGATACGCGGCGAGATTCTGATGCCATGGGAGGTGTTCGAGAAGCTGAACGCCGAGCGGGCATACAACGAGGAACCCCTCTTCGCCAACCCGCGCAACGCCGCTTCGGGCACGCTCAAGATGCAGGATTCGCGCGAGGTGGCACGCCGTCATCTCGACGCGCGGTTCTACTATCTGCTGAGCGACAATCTCCCGTTCGACACACATTACGAGAACATGCTTGCCGCCGAACACTGGGGGTTCAAGGTGTCGAAAGCCATGACCCTTCTGCACTCGCTCAAGGAGATTGATGAATACATAGCCTATTGGGACGAGCACCGCAAGGAACTCCCGGTAGCCACCGACGGACTGGTGTTCAAGGTCAACTCGCTGCGACAGCAGCTTAACCTGGGCTATACCGCAAAGTCTCCGCGCTGGGCGGTGGCGTTCAAGTTCAACCCTGAACGCGCATGCACGCCGCTCCGTTTCGTTTCGTTCGAGACAGGACGCATGGGTATCGTCACTCCGGTGGCCAACCTTGAACCTGTTCAGCTGTCGGGAACAATCGTGAAGCGTGCGTCGCTCCATAACGATGACATAATGCAGGAACTCGACATACACGAAGGAGACCATCTGTATGTTGAGAAAGCAGGTGAAATCATTCCCCAGATAACCGGAGTGGAGGTATCGAAACGCCCGGAGGGCGCGGCAAAGATAGTTTTTGTCAAGGATTGTCCGGTGTGCGGCACTCCGCTGCGCCGGATATTCGGCGAGGCGGCATGGTGCTGCCCCAACAAGTATGGTTGCCGCCCGCAGATAACGGGCAGGATAGAGCACTTCTGCGCACGCCGCATGATGAACATCGACGGCATCGGCGAGGAGACGGCAGAGACGCTGTTTGCCGCCGGTATGGTGAGAAACATCAGAGACATATACAGCCTGACCGAGGAGATGCTGACCAAGCTCGACCGTTTCGGAGAGAAAGCCGCACGCCGCATCATGAAGGGTATAGAGGAATCGAAGTCCGTGCCGTTCGAGAGGGTGCTCTATGCGCTGTCGATTCCGAACGTAGGCGAGACGACAGCCAAACGCATAGCCCGCACGGTGAAGAGTATCGACAACATGATGACGATGAGCCTCGAACAGCTCACGGCCATACCGGATGTCGGTCCGATCATAGCCCAATGTATATTCGATTATCTCCGCGAGCCGGTGAACATCGAGAATATCGAGGCACTGCGCCGGGCAGGCGTACAACTGGAAGTTGCGGCCGACAAGCTGAAACCGGCCGGCAACGCGCTCGACGGCAAGACGGTGGTGATTTCCGGAACATTCTCGCGTCACAGCCGCGACGAGTACAAGGACATCATCATGGTCCAGGGAGGCAAGAACTCGGGCAGCATATCGAAGAAGACATCTTTTGTGCTTGCCGGAGAGAACATGGGACCCGCCAAGCGCGACAAATGCACCCAGCTCGGCATTCCTCTCGTAAGCGAGGAGGAGTTTCTCGCCATGCTTGAAGCACCGGCGGAAGTGTCCGACGGGGAAACATCAGTTTGAAGGCCATAAATCAACATAACCATTTAAAACAGAAAAAACAACATTAGTGATGAAAGTTTCACCCTCTCTGCTGTCGGCCAACTTCGCCGACATGCGTCCGGACCTTGAGATGATTAACGCGTCGGAATCAGACTACCTGCACATGGACATCATGGACGGTGTGTTCGTGCCGAATATCTCGTTCGGTTTTCCGGTCATGAAGTCTGTGTCGAAAATCTGCACCAAGCCGCTCGATGTCCACCTCATGATTGTGGAGCCACAGAAATGGATCTCACAGGTGCGCGACTGCGGCGCGGAGATTATGAATGTACATCAGGAGGCATGCCTGCACCTGCACAGCTGCGTCCAGCAGATACATGCCGCCGGAATGAAGGCCGGAGTCACACTCTGTCCCGCCACTCCGGTCTCGACATTGGTTGACATAATCGGCGACCTTGACCTTGTGCTCCTCATGTCGGTCAACCCCGGTTTCGGAGGCCAGCCCTTCATCGAGCACACGCTGAAGAAAACCGTCGAGCTGCGCCGTCTTATCGACGAAAGCGGTTCGAAAGCGGAGATTGAGATAGATGGCGGTGTGAACCTCAAGACCGGGGCGCAGCTCGCCGAGGCCGGTGCCGACATCCTCGTGGCCGGCAGCTTCGTGTTTGGCGCGGAGAATCCCGCAGCCACAATCAGCGAGCTCAGAAAACTGTAAGACACAAGAGCCGCAGACCTTTTATATATCCGGTCTGCGGCACATTTTTAATAACCCTTTAAACTAAAATATGCTTGACATGATTCCGCTGGCCATATTCGATGCCAGCGAGTTCTTCCAATGGTTTGTAGACCATGCCAACTACTGGTTCGTATTCATCTTCATGGTCATCGAGAGCAGCTTCATCCCCTTCCCCTCGGAGGTGATAGTGCCGCCGGCCGCCTATCTTGCGTGCCGCAACTACGGCGTGGGAGCTGACATGAACGTTTACATGGTGGTAGTGTTCGCCACGCTCGGCGCGTTGGTCGGAGCATTCATCAACTACTACCTCGCCCTGTGGGTAGGCCGTCCGGTGGTCTACAAGTTTGCCGACAGCCGCTTCGGGCACGCCTGTCTGATTGACCGCGCCAAGGTCGAGAAAGCGGAGAATTACTTCGACAAACATGGAGCGGTATCTACATTTGTAGGACGGTTGATACCGGCCATCCGCCAGCTCATATCGATACCGGCCGGAATCTCGAAGATGAACGTCGCGCAGTTCGCCCTCTTCACCACACTCGGAGCCTTGGTATGGAACTCCATACTCGGCGGTCTTGGCTACTGGCTCTCCATCCACGTGGACCCGGCCATGCTCTTCGACAAGATCGAGGAATACAACCGTTACCTGAGCTGGGCCGGCTACGCGCTGTTCGCCATCTGTGTGGCCTACATCCTCTGGAACGCCTTCCGCAAAAAGAAATCCTGATACCCACCAGCCCATGGGAGTCGAAATCAAATTCTCACAGTCATACTTCTGGCTTGATTCATGGATATTGGCAAATATCCTCCAACTCGGCACGCAAAGTTTCTGCAGGCGATTCCTCGACTTCAAGATTGATCCGGGACACCGTCTTTTCGATCAGATGGTTATGGCTGCCAGATGCGGAGTTGCCAATATCGCCGAAGGGACTTCAAGACATTCAACTTCAATCGAGACAGAGATGCGTCTGCTCGACGTGGCCCGCGCAAGTATCGACGAACTTCAGGGAGACTATTTCAACTTCCTTCTTCAGCATCAATCAGATGTATGGGCAATAGGCAATCCGGACCGGGAGAGGCTCTGGAAGTTGGCGATAGACAAAGCGGACTACTCCAACAGTCTGCTTCACGATGCCGCCGAACATATATTGAAACAGAAGGAACGGTTCGATACCTGGATTGAGAACGAATCGCCGCAAATAGCGGCCAATGCCCTGCTGATACTCTGTGTAAGGGTCAACAGGATGTTGCAGCGACAGCTGACAACGCGTCTCTCGCTTTTCAGAGAGCAGGGCGGCTTCACCGAGAACATGACAGCAGAGCGAATCGCAGCCAAACGCCAGCAAGCAATTAAGGCTCAGAGTCCGGTTTGCCCCAAATGCGGCAAACCGATGTTCAGGAGAATGCAGAAAAAAGGGCATAACCAGGGAAGAGAATTCTGGGGCTGCTCCACCTGGCCGGAATGCGACGGCCTCCTGCCAATTACTTCAAACAAACCGGGATAAACCGGACGACCCGAGGAAATCACGAGATAACACGTGTTTCCTCGTGATATCTCGTGATGACTCGAGTTATATCGTGACATCTCGTGACAGCCCGAGATAACTCGTGAAATCTCGTGGTAAGCCCAGGTTTCGCCAATCAATGAGGGCGCTGTGTCAGACTGACACAGCGCCCTCATTGATTGGCATTGATTGGGATAAGCCCGGAGGAATCAGCTGGTGCACCAGAGAGTTCAGCAGGTGCATTTGAGCTGCGAGGCGACAGTGGCGGCGAGCTCGCGGGCAGCGGCCAGCGACTCGTCGTCGAGGGTCTGGCGCAGGATCATCGAGGCAGCTATCGGCATCTTCATGCGATCGCTGTATTCCTGCAGCTTGGCTACTACCGCTCCCTTGGCCCATGTGTAGCCTCCGAAGGCAGCGAATACCTTGCCCTGTATCTCGCGGGTCTCCATGGCGTTCATGAATGTCTCGACGGGCGGGAAGAGACGCATGGAGTATGTCGCGCTGCCGACTATCAGTCCCTCGTAACGGAAGGCATCGGAAATCATGTCGCTCATTGATGAGTGCGAAGCGTTGTGTACGCGTATCGTGCGGACTCCGCGCGCCGAAAGCTCGCGTGCGATGACCTCGGCCACCTCGGCTGTGTTGCCGTACATCGAGCCGTAGATGATAGTCACACCCGGTTCGCTGCGGTAGGCCGAAAGCCGGTCTGTCAGCGCAACTACCTCCGCTATGCGGTCGTGCCATACGGGACCGTGGGTGGAGCAGATATATTCCAGTTCGAGCGATGAGAGCTTGGCGAGGGCACGCTGCACGAATTTGCCATACTTGCCGACGATGTTGGAATAGTAGCGGTACATCTCGGGGAAATAACGGTCGGTGTCCATCTCGGTGTCAATGATACCGCCGTCGAGTGCGCCGAACGTGCCGAATGCGTCGCCCGAGAAGAGGAGCTTGCTGTCGGCCAGATACGTCATCATGGTCTCGGGCCAGTGCACCATGGGGGTGAGGAAGAATTTCAGCTCGCGGTCGCCGAGGCTGAGGGTATCACCATCTTTGACCTCCACGAACCGGCTGTCATCTTCAATGTGGTAGAAGCCCTTGATCATTCCGATGGTCTGGGCGTTGCCGACAATGCGTATGTCTGGATATGCACGCACCACCTCGGGAATCGAGCCGCTGTGGTCAGGCTCCATATGATTTATGACCAGATAGTCAATCGTGCGTCCGGGGGCTACCGCGCAGATGTTGCTCAGGAACTCGCGCACCTCGTCGATGCGTACGGTATCGATAAGAGCGAGCTTCTCGCCTCCATCCACTATATAGGAATTGTAACTCACGCCATAGGGAAGCGGCCAAAGTCCTTCGAAAAGGGTTGTGACACGGTCGTTGACCCCGGCGTAATATACTCCGTCTGTGATTTGTTTGAAATTCATAGCGAAATTGTAATCCGTTGATTATTCTATTGAAGTTGTTTACCAACTTCATTCTGCAAAATTAACATATTTGCATGAAAGAGACACCCTGCAAGGGGTAAAAATTGCTTCAAATTTTGTAATTTTGCATCCGGAACTGCCGGAGAGGCTTCCGTCGCCGATAAAACAGGACTTAAAGCGGGCGACGACGCGCCCGGCATGGTTCACCGAGAAGTGTTATGAAAACTGCATTAATAACAATCCTGCTGCTCGTGATCTCGAACGTGTTCATGACGTTCGCCTGGTACGGGCATCTGAAACTCCAGAGCAGCGGCATATCCAAGAACTGGCCTCTGATAGCGGTCATCCTGCTGTCGTGGGGTCTGGCCTTCCTGGAATACTGCGTGATGGTTCCGGCCAACCGCATGGGCTTCCGCGAGAACGGCGGTCCGTTCAACCTCTTCCAATTAAAAATCATACAGGAAGTGATTTCGCTGACCGTCTTCACCGTGATAGCCGTACTGATGTTCCAGGGCGAGAAACTGCACTGGAACCACATAGTGGCCTTCATCTGCCTGATGGCAGCCGTCGGCTTCACCTTCCTCCCCACCTCCAACTGAGACCTATGACACCTATATATATCGCGCCCGTACAGGGGCATACTGATGCTGCGTGGCGGCATTTCCATCACGAGACTTACGGCGGCGACAACCGCTATTTCACTCCGTTCATCCGCTGCGAGCATGGCGAGCTGCGCAAGCAGGATCTGCGCGACTTCACCTCTGAACTTAACGCCGGCACCGACCTCGAACCGCAGGTGATTTTCCGCGACATGACCGAGCTTGACACTCTGCTCTCGAAGCTGCAGGCCGAAGGTGCCGAACGCATAAACCTCAACATGGGGTGCCCATTCCCCTTACAGACCGGCAAAGGACGCGGTGCCGGCTTCTTGGGAAACCGTGAAGAAATCGCCAGGCTGAAAGATACCCTCCGCAAGTACCCGGAAATCTCATTCTCGGTAAAGATGCGACTCGGCTACGAAGACCCGGAGGAATGGCGCGGGGTTATAGATGTTCTCAACAGTCTGGACCTCCGGCATATCGACGTTCACCCGCGTGTGGCACGCCAGCAATATGGCGGTGAACTTCACCTCGACCAATTCCGCGCACTACTCGGCGAAAGCCGCAATCCTGTCGTTTTCAACGGTGACATACGCACCCCCGAAGACATGACAGAGACGTTCAACCGCTTCCCTGAGATTGCGGGAGTGATGACCGCCCGCGGAGTATTGGGACGTCCGTCGCTGGCTGCGGAATATTCCGAAGGCCGCGAATGGAGCCGCGAGGAGCGACTGGAGAAGATGCTCCGATTCCACCGCACGCTTCTTGACCACTACACAGCGACACTCTGCGGCGAAACCCAGCTGCTGTCGAAGATAAAGCCCTTCTGGGAATACGCCGAAGAAGAAATCGGCCGCAAACCCTGGAAAGCAATCAAAAAATCGACCAACATCGCCAAATACCACTCAGCCGTAGCACAAATCCTAAACGAATAAACGTAAGATACTGGCAGACAACAGGAAAGGCTGCGACGGGCGCAGCCTTTCCACGATTCCACTATAAAATTGCAACTTGCTTATCGCAAGCTGAGAATTGCAATCGGGTGCGGTTCGGGTGTTGGTATGGTCTGATAACGGTTCCAATGTATTCAAGTTCCCGGCTTTGATTCGAAGCCGGGAACTTATTTTCTGTGCATGACTTCCAGCTGTCCTGCGGCAGGTTCCGCAGTCTGGTCGAATGCGTCAGCCAAAAAAGAAATTAAAAATTTTTTAAGAGGCGTCGCCGTCCTCGCGCACGTCACGCGCGTTACTCCGCCTCCATAGAAAAATATTGATTATATTTTTCTTTCTCCTCCATAGTAATATATACGACTTATATATTACTTCTTATTTCTATTACGCGCGCGCGAAGGTTACGGTTTGGTTTGTTTTGGTTTGATTTTGGTTAGGCTTTGGTTATGTTTTGGTTCGGGTTTGGTTTCAGTTCGGTTTACATTTTAAATTTACAATAAGTTTAATATCAATATTTTACAAAGACTACAATTTCAAATCTGTTTTGACCCCATTATTTTTGATGAAGAGAAATTAAAATCTCGAAGAAGGGGAATCTATCACTGCTTGTAAAAGATTTGACAGAGCGCGACGGAGAAAATAGCGGGATTTTTCCTGCGAAATCATGTGCATTCCAATTGCAAAACAGATGCAAAAATTAACCGAACCTAACCATAGGTTACAGTTTGGTTTGTGTTTGGTTCGGTTTTGGTTTAGGTTTGGTTTTCAGAATGCACATCCGGGTGAAAAAATTGAGCGGCCTATCTTTGTAGACAAACCGCTCAGATGATTGATTATCAAATGAATTTTGTGAACAGTACCGGGAACTGTAAAGTGTGCATCAAGACGGCACGATGGGCTGTTGCATGTTTTAAATGGATATATTGTGTCGATTGCGGATGTCGGGTCTAAAAGTAGATAAGATAGACTGCAGAGGACGGGGTTACTCCTCGTCCTCGTCTGTTTCTCCGCATAATTCTTTCAGGCGGTCTTCAATGGTATGAACGGTTCCACGGATGTCCATATCGACATCTACGGATTTCATTTTTGGCGTATGAAACTCCAGAAGACGCAGCTCCGCGTTTACGCGTTCATTGGCCTCCAGTATCATCATGTCCACATCAAAGTCGGACATCACAAGCGGGGTGCCGTCTGATTTTTTAAGGATGATGGAATCAAAAACCACCCCATCTTTATCTCGAAACTGAATTTCACGCGGCTTGCCATCGTCCTGAACCTGCGGTTTGGGTTCGAAGTATGCGAGGCTGTGAGCGCGAAGATAACCTTTGAGCGGATTTTCCTTGTTAGGCGTGCCTTTGACACGCCCTCCCGTTTTCTTGCCTTTTGCCATGTGATTCAAAACTTAAAACTCCGGTGCAAAAATACATCTGTAATTTAGCGCACGATTATTAACTTTTGAAACTCGTGTCGAATAATGATTGGAGCAGCAGTAGGAGCAGGAATCAGCGCAATCGGGAGCATCTTCGGAGGCATCTCGGCGAGCAAGGCTATGAAGAAAATGAAGAAGAATCTGCAAGCGCAACAGCAAGCTAACGAAGACTGGTATAACCGCAGGTATAATGAGGACGCGACGCAGCGGGCAGATGCACAAGCTATCCTAACACGAACCGAGGAGAGTATAAAGAACCGTAACAGAGAGGCCGCCGGTGCACAGGCTGTGATGGGAGGAACCCACGAATCTGTCGCAGCATCCAAGGCTGCCAATAACGAGGCACTCGCACAAGCTGCAACAAACATTGCCGTCAATGCCGATGCCCGCAAAGACCAGATTGAACAGCAGTATCAGCAGAAGGATTCGCAGATACAGGATGCTCTGAATAATCTTGAACAGCAGAAAGCGCAGGCTATCAGTCAAGCGGTGCAGGGTGTGGCACAGGCGGCCGGCGGCATAGGTGGAGCTTTCTAATCCGGACATCACTATGGCAGAGGAAACAGAAAACAGGACATTCGGGCCGCAACCTTATCAATTCGGGCAGGATGTGGTTCCGGCAACTCCGGCGATGATGGAAGAATCTGGCGGGGGTGAGAATGTGAGCTATGACAAGGTTACAACGCAGGGCACTCCCGACAATCCGCGGAATGCGCAGGAGGTCGTTGAGCGAGGTGTTGTGAATGTTGCCAATCCACAGCATGGCAGGACTGCGACATCAAACAGTAATCCCGACACAGCAGGGTCAGAGCGCAAGATCAGGACCTTACAAGACATGATTGACACGTTGGAGCCACTGGAGACTCCTGAGCAGCGCAAGAAGCGTGAGCGGAGAGAAAAGTCGGCTAAGATTATTTCTGCTGTCAGTGACGGTATATCGGCTTTGAGCAACCTCTATTTCACATCGCAGTATGCCCCGAACATGTATAACCATGAAAAGAGCAGTCAACTTAACGCCCAGAATGCGGCTATCGAAAAAGCGAGGAAAGACCGTGAGTCCAACCGTGATGCCCATCTTCGCTTTGCTCTCGCCCTCGGCGATGCTGAGAATGAGCGTGCAAAGACAGCACGGGAGATTGAAGCAGAACAGGAACGCAGAAAACTGGCAAGGGAGAAAGCAGAACATGAAGCAGAGGAGCACGGATGGAAAGCCGTACTGCAACCCGATATTCAAAGGGAACAGGCAGGAAAAGCCGACAAAGCTGAGCAGGAAGCGAGGATAGCAGAAGTCAAAGCCCAAAATGCTCCGGCCATGCAACAGGCAGAACTTGAGACTGAGAAAGCGCGAAAAGGTTCTTATGAAGCATCAGCAGGTGCATCAAGGGCCTCGGCGGCAAACTCATACGCATCCGCAACCTCGCATAATAATAAAGAATTTGTGGCATGGGATGAAAACGGCCGCCCGCATCGGTTCAAGAGCAAAGATGCTGCTGAGATTTTTGCCCGGCAACATGGCACATGGGAAGAGAGGGACGAGACTTCCACCTCCACTACCACAACAAAGCGTAACCCCAATGACAAAACTCCGAAAAGCAGTACAAGAACCACTACAAAAAAAGGTGGTTATGCAGGGAAACCTTCTTCAGCGGACAATACGCCGCCGAGCAGGAGAAACAAAAACGACAATACCCCACCAAGCAGACGATAATTGATCATGGCACAATCAAACGAAGATATTAAATGGCTCTATGGCAAACTTAAATCCAAGGGCTATGACATAGGTACCGAACAGGAGTTTGCCGCAACGCTGTCAAATCAGGAAGACAGGGACTGGTATTACCAGAAGGCGACAGACATGGGACTTAATATGGGCAGTAAAGATGATTTTGAGAGTCTTTATGCTCCGTCAACCGCCCCTGCGTCCGCACCACAAGTTGAGTCCGCGCAACAAGCGGCAGCGACAACACAGGTTACAGCTGAGCAAGAAGGCAAAACTAAGTCGGCACAGGTTCAGCATACCCCGGCGCAAGGTATGGTTTCGTTTACAGAATCTGCGCATACGATTGATGGTCAAGCCGCAACGACAGTAAAATCATCTGAGTTAAGTACGCAGCAGCGTCTGAGAAACGCTCAGCGCGGATACGAGGCGGCCAAACTGAAATATGATATGCTCGCCGACAGCAGACGGCAGCGCGAGGAGGAGAAAGAGCGGGTGGAAGCTCTGGCCATGGAATATGCGGAGCAGCAGAACCGAAACCGCATCGGTCGTGCGGCGGCAGACTTACAGCGGGAGCAAGGCGAGGACTGGGGCGAAAGCAACGATTACAGCGGTCTGGTCTATGAGAACCGAAATTCTTCCGGAGGCAAAGTGCAGGCTATGACACCGCAGGAGGCGCACGAATCATCGGATTCTACCGGCATGGGTCTTTACTATCATAAGGACAGAGCCGGGGAGGAGCGTGAGCCGTTTGCCGCAGAGGGTCGTGCAATGAGGGACCCTGAGGATATTTATCGTGTTGTGGGAGCTGTAGACCGCACCGGTGCCAGCGCGGACCCTATAACACTCCCTGAGCTTGTGGTGGAAGGGGCTTCGAAATCAAGCATTGCCGAGCGGGCAGCCGAGCTGAGGCGCATATACCCGGAAAAGTATGGCGATGTCTCAGAAACAGAGATGCGCAAGATTGCGAGTGCCGAATTTGCGGATGACCGCGACGAGGTGAACCGCAGGGTAGATGACTTTGCAGAGTCCTACCCTATCACATGGAAAGGAATGTCAGATGAGGAACGTGAAACTAAACGTGCTGAGGCCGAGGCTGAGGTAAGGCTGGAACGTGCGGCATTGACCCTGGACTCAAAATTAGAGGCGAACCGCCGAGCACGCGAGGCGCGACTGCTTGAGATCGAGAAAGAGGTACGTGCCGGAATGTCGTCGGAGCACTTGCGTGAAAGGGATTCGGAAATGGATGTGCGGCACCGTGTGGAACTGGCGGCGAAGTATGACGATGAATACCGCGCATTGCTTCAGGAAGAATACAACCTCTCGGACTTCAAGGAAAAATATGAGGCGGCCAAGAGTGACAGCGAGGGAAGTGTGCTGGGGAACTTTGCGCGAGGAGTGGGAAGAGGTTTGTCCGAAGTTGTCCGCAATCCGCTTGGACTTGTGGAGGGAGCGCGGGATACAGCCCAGTTGATGCGTGCGAAGCGGAAGCTGGGCAATGGAGAGCAGTTGTCAGAAACCGAACAGCGTGCTATGGAGAGCCATTTCCTGCGGGATGAGGAGCGTGGCGTGAGCGAGGCTAAGAAATCAGCCGCCGGCAAAGCCGGAGAGTTTACAGCAGCCCTTGTGGAGATTGCAGCTGAGTTCGGACTGAATCCGGCATCCGGGACGGTAAGGAGGACAATGACGCAGATTGCGAAAGAATTCGGACTTAAGGAGATTCGTGCTGTCCTGAGGAACACCCCCGGTTTGCTGTTCCGTCTTGGTGCAAGCTCGACAAAGGTTTCTGCTGCCAAATTCGCAGGAAACATGGCACGCATGATGGGAGCCGTCGGATTCGAGGGTTCGGCGGCAAGCATGACAACCCAGCTTGCAAAGAATATAAACGAGAGTGTGGGGAGGTCGTTGTCGGCACCGGTGTATGACGCGTCGGGCAGGTTGTCGGGCTTCGAAGGTGACAGCGGTGCGTTTGAGAAGACATTCCTGACATCAGCCGGTACAAACATGGCTTTCATGTTCCCCGCCACACTGGGTGAGAGCGCGTTGAAAGGTTTGCAGAGATACACACGCTATCTTGACCAGCGCGGAGTCGGTGTGCCTTTCGGCAACCCTGTGGACGCGATTGTGAAGATGAAGAGTGGAGAGCTTGTCGGTGTGGTTGCGGCGGATGTTGTAGGGCGTGCGGATGACGACCCGACACTTGCAGATGTATTTGATGCAGAGTCCAACAAAGAGCTTATCATCGGTCTGCTTGCTTCGGAGTTTGCGACAGGTGCCATGAAATATGCCAAAAGCCAATATGGTGCGGGCAAGGAGCGGTACAATCGTAAGATGGCGGTGGTAAGCAATGAGGCGCGTGCGCGGATGGCAGGTCGGAAGATGATGGAAGTTCTCTATGCCGATAACAGACCCGAGACTGGTATTGGTCCGGAGGAAGGAAAGGTGTCGCGTCACGGTAACAACGGAGTCCTGACTGATGAGCAGAAAGCTGCCGCAATGAAAAGAATAATGGAGGCCGATGCTCTGGATGAACGTCAGGTTTCTGATGTGCTTGAAATCATGGGCAAGATGCCATGGAGCGATGAGTCGCGAGCCGTCGTTCTTGATTATATGAGGGCGAGGAACGCGTGGCTCGGGTCACTTCATGAATATGAACGTTGGAAGACAGAACGCAAGGATATTCCGGAGGATACGTGGGTTGACACGGATCTGGAAGAGGACACCGGAGGTCAGAAACTTCTGGGAGACCGCAGCCGCAGGATAGAGGACAAATCTGGAGAAGAGAGGATAGATACCGGGGCAGAGGCAAAGAGAGAGATGGTTGAATCAAAGGCCGACGAGGCCCTTGGCAGTGGATATGAAGAGGGTTATGATGCCGGTATGGCCATGGAAAGCGGCAATCATGAAGCTGTGGATGCGATTGCGCTGCGCTACCGGGAGACACTGGATGGCATCGAGGATGCTTTCGGTGCGGAATCGGAGATGCGGATGGCGGAGTTGCAGGAAGATCCGTGGCGTTTACTTTCGGATCCCGCACTTACAGCTGACCAGCAGGACGCGGTTATCAACTATATCAATTCACAGGCAGCTCTTGACGGAGTGCAGGACGCGGCCGATGAATCAGCAGACCGCAAGCGCGAGGCAGTGACCAAGGCAGTTGACGACCGCACCCATAAGGACGTTGGGGTCATTATACCTGCCACGATGAAAGTTGACGACCGACAAGTATATATCGTCAAGGGTAATGTGATGATGTTTGAGGACGGGACCGGTGTTGACGTGCGCAACTCCGACCATAGTGTTATTGTGCTTGACCCGCAGAAAGGCGAGATTGAATTTACCTCACCCGACCAAATATTCAAGGTTGGTGAAGCTGTCGATCCACAGACGGAACTTGCCAACGCTCTTGCCGAGGTTGAGGCGCAGAGGAATATGTTTCCTGATGCTGAGCCGGACACCACATATGAAAATATTCCAACAGACGGCAACTATGAGGGTGAAAATATTCCAGAGGTCAATATTGAGGAATACGACAGAGGATATGAGGAGGGACTTGAGGTCGCAAAGGATATAGATGATACTTTGCTTGACAAGGCAATCAACCGACTCCGCGATAGATACAATGAGGGGACTTTATCAGACGAGTGGCGCGGCAGACTGGAGGCTTATGAGTATGAGCAACAGAACAGAAAATCCAATACTGTTGCCCTGACCGAAGGAACCGAGGCTATTCCGACGGGAAATGCCGTTTCGGATGCGGAAATCGCGCCTGAGACTGAGGTTTCTGTAGAAAACGGACAGCAGACAGCGCTCCAGCGCATACCGCTCCATCCCGAAACAGGGGAGCCTATGTTTGAGGCCGTGGACAAAGAGACGGCCTGGGATGGACTTGTTGAAGTAGTAGGCGGGAATGAACAGGGCGCGAGTCAGATTGCGCAGAAGCAGGTAGAGCAAGCCGGCGCCGACCTTGAGGCTTTAAAGAAGAAGCCTCCTGTGAAGAAAGAGCCGAAACTTAAAGGTTCGCCAATGGCTATGGCGGCAGCGATGAGGAAAGCCGATGATGACTATAACAATTCCATGGCCGAATATAGGCAACAGATTGCAGAGGCTGAGGCCCGACAGAAAGCGTGGAGCGGCATCATGGGTGTCTATGCCTCGCGTGATGCGGACCGCAGAGCCGCAGAGGAAGCGCAAAGAGAAGCCGGGCAAGCACAAGCGCATGCTGAAGCTGTGGCAAGGTCTGAGGAGGAAGCACGGGCTCAAGCCGAAGCTGACTGGAAGAACCGGAAAGCGAAGATGGACAAACGGGTACGTGAGCTTGCGGACCGCGCTCGCGATGTGCCCGGTGTCTTGGAAATTCTGGAAGACCTGACACCTAAGACAATAGACGAAGTCGCAGCAGAATTGCTTTCGGGGGGTGGTGTTTTGTGGAAAGACAGCGGGGCATCGCGCGGGACTACAAAAGAGACAGGCTGGAAGCAGGGCGAATTCAAGAAATTCATCGGATTGTGGCGGACAGCGGAAAAAGGGGGAAAGTCGCTTCAGAAGCTTGCGGAAGATGAGTTTCAGGAATTGTGCGATATTTATGGTGTCCATTATGACAATCAGGATGCGCTGAATGCTCTGATAGATGTGATGCAGAGTTGCGGCAGCTTCGGTGGTATACGTAATTATATCGCCGAGAAGCGATATGAGCAGGCTTCCAAGATGGTGGAGGACTTTGACCGCATGGTTGAGGCAAGCAACGAAGAATGGGCTCAGAATGCTTATGGTCTGAGTTATGCCGATGCGCTTGCGTATGAGGAAATGATGCAGGATGAGGCAGAAGAATTCCTGCGGAATTTTGACGAGAATGAATTTAATTCTATTTTTGCGGACAGATACATTCAACTTATAGAAGAATATGACAGAAGAACAGAAACGGATAACGGACCGGGCAATGGCCGAGGAGATGGAGAGATTGAAGGGCATGAATCCACAGGAGCGGAGTCGATACATGGGCGAGGCGATGAGGTTTTGTCTGGAGAAAAGACTGATCCGACCCGAGGAGCTGCAAAAGATGGAAGATCCGGCGTACAGAGTATCGATGGCACCGAAAGCGGTGGCCAGGCGGGTACTGTATCTGCTGGCGCATCCGGAATAGAGAGCGGAGTCACCGTTCCGGACCACACGGGACAAAAACTGACAGATGGGGCGAGCCCTATGGGGATAGATGCGCAGAAGGAGCCAACCGAGGCGCAGAAGATAGCCGGGAACTATCCGAAAGGGCATCTAAGTCTTGACGGCTATAAGATTTCGATTGAGAATCCGAAGGGGTCGGTGCGCCGAGGTCCAGTTGACAAGGCAACCGGGAAACCTGCATGGGAAACCGAAATGCAGAACGACTACGGATATTTCCGTGGGACTATCGGCAAGGACAAAGATCACATTGATGTGTATCTGAGTGACGCGCCGGAGCAGGGCGATGTGTTTGTAGTTGACCAGTACAATCCCGATGGGTCGTTTGATGAGCATAAAGTTATGTACGGCTTTGCTGACGGCAAGGCTGCCCTTGACGCATACCTCGCCAACTATGAGCAGGGATGGGAGCAGACAAGGCGACTGGATGTGACAGGCGTAAGCAAGGATGAGTTCAAGAAGTGGATTCAGTCAAGCAAGCGTAAGACCAAGCCGTTTGCCGAGTATAGAAACATAAAGGCACTGACCGAAGAAGTAGGACAGACACGCACACATATCAATGATGAGGGTGTGATAGTAGATGGAGATGGCCAGCCCATGACACTCTACCATGGTACGCCGAATGACATTGAAAGTGTAGCCGACCTTGAGACAGGGCATAAGCGTGGCAAAGAGGAGGGCGCACGATACAACGGGGAGGGAATATCGTTTACACCCGACCGAGATGTTGCCGAGGACTACGCCCATGACGACACCGGAAAGGGAAAGGTATTCGAGGCCAATGTTCACCTAAACAATCCTTATTACACTATTGGTGTTGCTCATTTCACCCCAGAAGAGGCCGCTGAGTTTACCGCTAAACTTAAAGCCGAAGGGCATGATGGCATCATCAACTATCCGAGTGTTGCAATGAGGGAGGCCGGAGCAGTTCCTAACGAGGTGATTGTGTTTGAGAATAAGAGCATCATTCCTATTGAATCAGAGGTGCTGTCTATGAAAACTGAGGGTTACAGCATAGAAGCACGTAAAGATACGCGCGACAACTCCGACCTCTATGCTGTCAAGTTTGACGAGCGAGTAAGTAAAGAAGAATTCAAAGGTCAGAAAGCCATAGCGAGGAAGCACGGTGGTTATTGGTCTAACTTCGGAAAGAAAGGATTCCTGTTCAAAACTGAGGCTGATGCGAAGGCATTTGCCGATGAGATCATGGGCAAAAGCGAAGAGGATGTTGCCGATCAGGCACCGCTGTCGATGACTGACTTGGGAGATGACAGCAATTCGGGCTTCCGCCCTCACACAGCACCAAAGGAAACGCCTGAAACTACGGAGAAAACCGAGAATCCGAAGAAACGGAGCAGATGGATCAGCGATGAGGATGCAGCGGAGTTTGATGAGTTGCGTAATGGCCTGCGCTCGCATCTTGTCGGGGATAGTCCTGATATTGTGCGGGAGGATACCCCCGCATACGGGCATAAAAAAAGCCCGTCGAAGAATCGGCAGGACTTAACCACTCGCTCCGGAGAGCTATTAGCCCCAACTTCAACAGGCAGTGCAAAGTTACAAAAAGTATCTGATAATCTACGCGGATTGGCTGAAAAATATTCCGGTCAAACATCTTCTCATGGAGTACTCACTGATTTTGCACAAGCCATAGATGCAAAAGGTGTTGGAGTCAGCAAATATGCAAAAATAGAATTGCCACATGGAAAGGAGGCCCATATACGCCTGAGCAACCATAATGCAAATGCTGCCACCTATGCTGAGCGAGGGAATAATGCTGATAATGTCAGCATAGTGATCAAGAGCCGACGCACTCCAAATACTTTCCAATCTCATCCGGAGGTGGAATTGACCGAGTATGTTTATACGACTGAGGCCATCAGGAAAGATGGTAATATGCTGCCGCAGGTTGCGGAGTCGCTGCGCCGTATGATCGAGACGGGAGAGTATGTGGATCTGACAGGAAAGGCGATTGTCAATCATTCTCCGGAGGTCGGTATGGATATAGTGCGGGAGGATGCACCGAGTTATGGCAAGACTCAGCCTAAGCAGATGGATGCGGAGGTGCTTCGCATGGGTACTCGCATGACCTACATGATGATGAAAGGAGGATTGCGCAAATTCTCCGACTATGCTGAGGCAATGGTTGAGGAGGTCGGCGATGCAATCCGTCCGCACCTGAAATCTCTGTATGCTGCCGCGCAGAATATGGAGGAAGTGATGAATCTGGGATGGGACGAGGAGATGGACGACCGCAAGACCGTCAAGGCTTTCGATGTCTATAACTTTGACAAGCCCGGTGCAAAGGATATAATCGGGACCGCGCAGCACATTGTTGACGAGCGGAAATCACAGGCCGACACTGAGAAGATAATTGACGAACTCAAAGAAAAGCGAAATGAGCAAAGAAAACAAGAGGCTGACAAAACATCAGCAGATACAGAAGCTGTTGCAAACCAAGCAGAGGCTATTGCAAGCAAAGTCGAAAGTGAACTCGAAGATGCAAAGTCTGAGGAAGATGCCGAAAGACTGAATACCGAAATAGACAGGCAGATTGAGGAGGTCAACAAGCAGTTGGCGTTGTTGGGTGAATATGCCAAAGGTAACGAAGCCTACAACGAGCGACACGCAGAGAGCGATGCCGCCGGGCTTATGGCGAGATTGGCCAACGACCTCGGCATAGACCTCGGCGAAGCCGCCAAAGAAGGACAGCTCATCAGAGCTAACTTCGGACCGAAACACGGTTATGTGTCAATCACTCTACCCCTCAAAGGACATGAACCTATCAAGATAGAAATATCCTTTGCCAAACTTGGTAAAGGACGAGTTGAGCTTGAGACATTCAGCGTAAGACGCACCGTCACCAACAGCGACAAATCCATCCTCGGAGGAGGCACGGACATCAAGATGTATGGCCACAGAGCAACATACAAAACACTGTTGAACGGCATCCGGGAGCAATTCAAAGCCGAATTGGATGCACTTGGAGCCAAACCTACGGTCAGTCCCCGACATGGAGAAGACTATGTAGAGATGGCCGGGCGCGTAGCCAAGCAGAACGAGAAAGACTCACAGGCCACCATGGGCGGTCTGTTTGACTTTGACGATGAAGCCGAAGTGAGCAAGCAGATAACCGATGCAGTCAAGAGCGACCTCAACACTCCTGCCAAGACCGAGGTCAAACCCAAGGCAGATGATAAATCCAAATCAGAGCCACAGCCAAAGAAAGAAGCTGAAGCACCCATTCAGAAACAATGGGCAGAGATGAAGAAGAAACACCCCGATGCGCTTGTGCTGATGCGCGTGGGAGACTTCTACGAAACATTTGGAGGGGATGCCGCCGACATATCCAAAATCCTCGGCTTGACACTCACACACAAGGCAAACATGGGTGGCACGAAAATAGAACTGGCAGGCTTCCCTCACCATGCACTCGACAGCTATCTTCCCAAGCTCGTAAGATCCGGAAAGCGAGTGGCTATCTGTGAACAGTTGGAGCAGCCGAAAAAAGCCAAACAGACAACACCGGCACTCAAGCCCAAAGAAGAACTCAGTGGCACATCAATAGAGTATCAAGAGCAGAGCGAGAAAGAGCGTGACCTTGTAGATGACATCCGGCTTGCAATTGTAGACCGGATTACCAATGCGAACGCCAAGCCGCTGACGATGGCAGAGGTACGAAAAATGGCCGAAGAAAGAGGACTCAAGGATATAACTCCCACCGACCTGCAAGAGCTTGTGGAGCGTGCCGTGAGCCTTGACTCACGAGCCATAGCCGAATTGGCATTGAGCAAGGGTAAAATCCATCCGCGTGACGGTTTTGACCGTGTGGTGAACCTGTATGAAAAGCAGCCGATGCTTACAGACCGCGACAGCGAGCGAGTTGCCAAACAGCAATACTCCACGCCCGTGCCGATGGGCTATGTTATGAACCAATTCCTGTTGGCAGACGGTTTCAATGGAAAGAGACTTTTAGAACCGAGTGCCGGCAACGGGGCATTGACAATCGGCATACCTATGGAAATGTGTCACGTCAACGACATAGACGCACGCCGCCTTGCCAACCTCCGCGCAATGGGCTATCCGAACGTAACCAACCAAGACGGCACATTACCTTTTGCCGGACTGTTTGACATGGTGGCGACCAATCCACCCTTCGGCAGCATGACACCGGAGCAATACGGGCTGTTCACAATCGACACCCTGGAGGGACAGATGGCAATCAACGCCCTGCAATCGTTGAGCGACAACGGACGCGCCGCCATCATCATCGGGGGCAGCATCGGCAAATGGCCGACTCCCTACCGCAGCAACGGCAGTTTGGAAAAACTTGCAGACCGCCAACTTTTTGGTTATCTTTACAGCCACTTTAACGTGGTTGACATCATACCGATAGATGGCAAGAAACTCTATGCACGCAACGGCACGGGGTACAATGTGCGCATGATACTCATAGACGGTCGGCGCAGAGATGCCAACGGCGAGGTAATCCGCGAAGCCACCAAAGAGAACCGCGCCTATCCTCCCGTGATGAAAGATGCGAGAGCAGAGGCCGTAACCACATTTGACGAACTATATAAGAGAGTACAAGATGACATATCACGCTTACAGACGAGAATGGATGAGCCTGTACGTCCTGACGGAGGCACAGGAGCGGCTAACAGCCGATACGATAGAGAGGACACTCCTGCGGCTGATAGCAGAGGAAGTGGAGATGGGCAACGACCCATGGGTGCAGGTGAACGAGGCGCAGCTACGGGAGGCAGATTGGGGGGAATGTCTGCTGAAAGTAGCAAGCCCAAGCCCGGAGGAACAGGAAAGCCCGGCAGCACAGCGCAGACTGACCAAAGCCGTGATGCAAACACAGGAGGTGGAAACCGCCCTCAGTTGGATGCGCGGACGGACACCGAGCGCGGAGACCAAAGTCGAGGTGACGGAGGAAGACCCAATACTTCTGGCAGACTTCCTATGGGGGATAAAGCTGTCGGAGTGGGACAGCGGAATGAACGAGGGCTGGTAAAACCGAAGATACAACTAACAGATGAGAAAGTAGCCTCACCGCACATCAGCGAGTCTAACCACCTCATGTCGCGAATGCCTGCGGCGCAGGCGATGGAATTTGAAAGCGCTCTGCATCTGCTCCAAGCCAAGCACGGCAATGTAGATGAATGGCTTGTAGACGAGCTTGGCTACGCTGATAAGTCAGACCTCTACCGCGCCCTTGCTGCGGAACAGATTGAGGGGGTTGCGATGGCTATTGACAAGATGGGCGATGGCCGAGGCTTCATCATAGCCGACCAGACAGGCATCGGCAAAGGCCGACAAGCCGCAAGCATCATCCGATATGCAGTGCGACAGGGTAAAAAGCCGATATTCTTCACACAGAAGCCCGGACTATTCTCCGACATGTACCGCGATCTCTGCGATGTGGGCAGCCCCGACCTGCGGCCATTCATTTTCGGCAGCAAGTCAGAAGCCAACATCACCACACGTGATGCAAGCGGCAAAGACATAACCGTATTCAAACGCCCTACCGACAAAGAAGTGGAGCGAGTATTTGACTACATCGACAAGAACGGTGAACTGCCGCCCGAATATGACTATGCGGTCATCACATACAGTCAGATACAGACCGGCACAGTAGACTACGACCTCAATTCCATCGACGAGCTTACAGGGAAACCCAAGACCAACCCCAAGGCATACAAGAAAGGTGGACCTACGGCAGCCGACAAAGCAGGTCAGCGCAGACGCAACATTGTGGAGCGACTTGCCAACGACAACTATGTGATATTGGACGAGGCGCACACTGCAGGCGGCCAGAGCGGCACCGGCGGTTTTATGCAGAGCATCATAGCCGATGTGAGAGGTGTAACCTATCTTTCAGCCACCTACGCTAAACGCCCCGACAATATGCCCCTCTACGCCATCAAGACGGCCATATCAGAAAGCGGCGTAGCCACCAACGAACTGATACAGGCAGTAGCGAAAGGAGGGGTGCCATTGCAGGAAATCATGTCGCGCCAACTCGTGAAGTCGGGCGAGATGGTGCGCCGAGAGCGTGACTTTACAGGCGTGAGCATAGATTGGATAGAAACTGATGCCGGGCAAGCAGAAGAACAGAGGAAACGGTTTGACACTGTGGCTGAAATCTTCGGAGACATCATGCGCTTTGAGCAAGAGCATGTACAGCCATATCTCTCCAGCATGTCTATGGAGATAGCCGCCATGGGTGAATATGCAGAACAGAAACGAGGTAAAAAGAGCATGGGCATAGACAACACGCCCTTTGCATCAAAACTCTACAATCTCCTTCAGCAACTGCTGTTCACCGTCAAAGTAGATGCCATAGCCGACAGAGCCATAAAGAACCTTGAGGCAGGGCGCAAGCCAATCATCTCATTTGTAAACACCATGGAGGGTTTCTTGAAAGAGGCACAAGGAGAAGACGCGGAGAGAGCAATCGGCATGGACGCAATGCCAACCTTTGCCATGTCGCTCCGCAAAGCCCTTGAAGGAGTTCTTCACTACTCACGTGTAGGCGAGGATAACAGCAAGACTCATGGAGTAATCCCACCCGAAGAACTTGGGGAGACTGCATTAGCTGCCTACAATGAAGTGATGGACAAAATCAACGCCATCAGCGATGACCTTCCGATTGCCCCACTTGATGCAATCCGTATCAAGATAGAGGAGGCAGGCTATTCAGTAAGGGAGTTGAGCGGTCGCAGCATTGAACTTGCCAAAGAGGACGGCAAATACTATATCCGCAACCGAGCCGAGACTGACAAGAAAAAAGCCGCCGCCGACTTCAATGAAGGCAAGGTAGATGTCTTGATGGTAAACAAGACCGGCTCGACAGGCATCTCGCTCCATGCAAGTGAGAAATTTGCCGACCAACGTCAGCGTGTGATGATAGCCGCACAGTTACAGCCCGATGTGAATGACGAAATCCAAATGCGAGGCCGTAATGACCGAACGGGGCAGATGGTGCGTGGTGCATACGAATATCTACTTTCCTCCATACCGGCGGAACAGCGACTGCAGATGATGTTCAAGGCTAAACTTAAGAGTTTGGATGCCAACACAACCTCGTCGCAAAAATCGAGTTTCAACGACATGGACATTGTTGACGTGCTCAACAAATACGGAGACCAGATTGTCTATGACTACCTCATGGATGACGTCGCCCTCAACTACGACATGGGCAATCCGTTGAAACTTGATGAAAGGAATAATGCCAAATCTGACAATGCCGAAGAAAGAGCGCGAGACGAGGCATCGGGAACAGCCCCCGAAGGATTTGCACGTAAAGCCCTTGGCCGTCTTGCCCTGCTCAACATCGCCGAGCAAGAGCGAGTTATGGAAGAAATCTCCGACCGCTACGTCAAGAAAATCCGGGAACTTGACGAACGCGGTGAGAACGATCTTGAAATATCCTACAAAGACCTCAAAGCCAAGACGCTTGAAAGCTCCGTGTGGATACCCGGCTCAGACCCCGACAGCGGCAACGCCTTTGCCGACAACGTGAATGTGGAGAAAGTGGAAGTCAACATCCTTGCCAAGCCTATGACACTTGACGAGGTAAAAGGCTTTGCTCGCACATTCATAGAAGACGATGGTGTAAGCACATGGGAGGAGTGGGTATCGAAGAAATCGCAGGAGATTGACACCTACTACGACCAAAGGATGCAGGCCACCGAGGAACGCATCAGAGCCAACCATCAAGCCACAGTAGATCGCAGACGCGCCAAACTGATAGCAGACGGCAAAGCCCAGCGTGAGAAAGGGAAGCACAACTATACTGACGCAGAGATAGAGCTGATAGTAGACAAACGCATCGCAGAGGGAAGAGCCGATGCCGAGCAACAATTGGCAGAGCGCATAGACCGGGAGCGCACCAAGATAAATTTTGTGCGCAACACACTGAAACAGCGTCTCAACCAATTCAAGCAACTGCAAGTGTTGGCGATACCCGAAAACCTCACCGAAGAGGGAACAATGAACCTCGACCCCTCACTTGGAGTGTTTGTAGGAATGAAATTCGACAAGAAATTCACTCTTGCCGGGTCATCAGCAGTATTCGCACCGCTTGACGGACGCAGAAGCGTGACAGTATCGCTCAAAGAGGGTCGTGTGGCATTCCCAAAGATATTCCATTCCTCCGCAATGATGAGGGATGCCATAGGCACATTCAGCATAGAGCGCGACTGGAACAGCAAAATATCGAAAGAGTCGAGGGAGGTACGGTATATGCTTACCGGCAATATTCTCCGCGCCCTTGTAGACTCCGAGAAAGGAGAAAGGACCAAGGGACGCATCATGACCTACACCACTGAGGACGGTGAAGTGCGGACAGGTATACTTATGCCAATCAAGTTCACCCCTGCTGACCTTCAAAGCGAAGTGCCCATATCTGAGATGAGCCGAGCCATCAAGGGAGGTGCGGAGGTCAGGAGCAGCAACGGCGAAGTGACAGTGCGCCCGATACAAAGATGGAGTCCAAAGGGCGAGTTTGAGCTGCTTGTACCCAGGAGCAAACAGCGAGGAGGCAAATACTACCTTGATGACGGAAAACTGCTGAGCATGGTAGTTGGAGGCGGCTTTGACATACCTCGCAGCGGAGCCAATGCCGTAGCGCCCATCACGAGAGAGAACCTCGACAGAGTGCTTAAACATCTTAGCGAGACGCACGGTATCAAGGTGATGCAACAATCTAAGTTGGAGAAATCGCAAGAAAATGGTAACTTTGCAGAGGAACCACAGCATACATATGAAACTGAAGATGGCAGACAAATCAACTATACAAGCGAAGCCGGAGCAGAAGGCTACGGCGGGCTATTCGACTTTGACTTCGGAGGAGAAAATGCAGGAAGCAAAGCAGTCGATAGCCGGGCCGGAGCCGATGGTGTACGGCTCGAAGATAATCCCGGAAGAACCGAACCTGGTAGTGGATTAGACAAGGCGAGCGGCGAGTTTGCCGTGGTGGAGCGCGTGTTCAAGGAGACCGGCTCGTTCAACTTCACGAGCGGGGAACGGATAGAGAGCGCAGACGATGTGGCGTTTATCTTCTCCGCGCTTGAGGATGCCGCGAAGGAGCATACATTCGCGGTGTATGTGAAGGATGGCAAGCCTACGGTCGTGGAGCTTGGCATGGGTTCGTTCAACGCCTCGGTCGCCGACATACCGACAGCGTCGCTCGCCTACTCGCGCATCAAGCCCGATGAGGTCTACTTCGTGCATAACCATCCGAGCGGCAATCTGAAATGCTCACCGCAGGACGCGCAACTGTTGCGGAAGATGCAGGAGATGTGTGATGTGCCGGTGCATGGTGTCATAATCAATCTCAAGACCGGCAAATACGGGACGTTCGACGCCACAGGGACCAGTGGCGGGGGAAGCAAGCGGGTACCTGCCGACGAAACCCGGCTGACCATACATACACTTGACAAGCAGATATTCTCGGCGGACTATGACCCGATGGCGCAGCCGTTGGTGAGGAGTTCCGCTGATGTGGCCGCGTTTCTCAACTCACAGCGCATGGGAGACCGCGCCAAAGTATCGTTCCTCATCATATCGCAGCAGGGGCGCATAGTGGGAAATATACACACGCCTTTCAGCGATATCTCCACGAGCGTGCGAGACAAGGCACGATACATCAGCGACAAAGTGGTGCAATTCGGAGGCGCGAGTGCGATACTCTACGGAGACTTCGACATGAACGACGCACAAGGGCGCGACTACCGCAGACTTAAAGACCAACTTCAACAGGTCGGCAACACAAGACTGCTTGACGTGGTAAGAGTAGAGGGCAACCACACCCGAAGCGCAACTGACGATGGCATACTTTATGAACCGGGCAGCGAGTACGGAGCAGACAAGACCGGCGACCTGCGATTCCGGCTTGGAGATGAAACGAAGACGTTTGACAAACGGATACGTACGGCAGTAGAGTATGATGCAGGACTGGAGAAAGCGCAAGGATACATTGACGCATACGAATCAAGCGAGGAAGCCAAGACTGCGAGAGCAAATGAACTCTCGGAGAAGCTACACACACCTATACGTCTTATCACTACTTCGGAAGAAATAGAGGCATTGCCGAGCAACCGCCACAAGAGGGCAAAAGGTTGGGCAGCTGACAATGGGGAGATAGCCGTTGTAGTTCCCAACAACGTCAATGTTGCGGACATCGAGAACACGGTTGTGCATGAGATTGTGGGACATGACGGACTGGAGGCTATGATTGGGCCGGAGCGTATGGATGAGTTTGTGACGGAGGTCTATGACCATGCTGGAGCGGGTATCAAGAAAAAGATTGACGCGAGAGCCGACAAGGAGTATTCCGATGACATAGACCGCATGACCCGGCAGAAAGGTGGCGGTGTGTTTGCAAAAGCCGAGGCTACCGTTGAGGCAAATGCAAAAAAACGTGATGGACATTATCAGCGTGAAGCCACCAAGGAGTATATGGCGGATATGGCCGGAGAGATTGGCGACAAGGGATTTGAACGTATGAGCCAAGAGGAGCAGACTCTTTGGGGTAAAATCAAGGCCAAGGTTCAGCAGTTCCTTGACAAGTTCCTTCGCGGACTGAAAATCGCCAAGAGCATCCGACTGACCGACAAAGACCTTGCATATATTCTCTACAAGGCATGGAAGCACAAGCGCGGGGAAGATTCGCGTTCCCGCGCTCACACGGCACCGGATGTGTTTGCCAAGGCGGAGGATATAGTCATGCGGAGAAAGACAGGGTATGGAGAATCTCCTCTTGTGGAGGTATCGGCTCGTGAGAAACAAATGTTCAGGGAGGAAAATGTCGCCGACAGGATTGAGGCACTCTTTGATGAAGCTGTGGCCGGGAACCTCACGGGGAAACCTGTTAAGGTCGGGAGGTTGACATCGGAGGGTAAGGAATACCTTGAGAGATTGTCAGGGATAAAGATGAAGGATGATGTGTCGTTCGTGCTTAATCCGTCGGATCTGGTGCATATGTATCGAGATCACTACGGAGTCAATGAGAAAGACAAGGGGAATAATATTCCTTTGACAAAAAATGACATCAGAGCAATATCAAAGGTAATAGCTGAGCCTGCGAGAGTAATATTCGGCATCGAACCCGATGGCTTGAAAAGAAAACTGTTTTATTTTCTGGCACCGGCTGATGAAGGCACCTATAATCTGCTTGAAATCTATGGAGACAGAAAAGGGAATCTGACTGCCAAAACATTCTATAAAACAAAAAAGGCCGTATCCCAACGTGTTCTGTCCTTGATGAAGTCCGAACACCTTACGTCCGTAACGGATGGGGCAAGCCTTTCGGATGCAAAGTTACCAAAATTCTTTGAATATCCAAAATCTGAGGATGAGCCAACTTACAGATTCCGGGACGGTGACCTGGGACTTGAAGAAGCCATCACCAGAATGAAGGTAGAGGCGGCTCAAGCCAACAGCGACAATCTTCAGGCCAAGCGGGATGCTATGCGAGCCATCGGAGGCAATCTCAATCACCTGCGCCGGGCAATGGCACGGCAGAGGGAGTATGACCTTACCACGGTGAAGAGCATAAGCGACCTTGCCAAGACTATGCTTGACGCAGGACTGCTTGATGATTTGAGCAAGTATGAGACCAAGCGGATACTCGGAACAATCAACAGCGTGGTCGGGAAGCAGGATGTGAGGCAGTATGTTCAGAAAGTGATGGACATAATGGTTGACAACCAACTGCGCATGGGTGCTAATGCCCTCGGTAAATTGCTTACCATAAAGGGAAGCAGAGTTGACGCGCGAGGAATTGAGGTGCAAGGAGAACTTGACCCGGAGGGCGTGGCAGTTGCCAAGGTCATCAGGAAGTCAACTTCCTTACCAAAAACGAATAAAGATGATGACGGCAATACTTTACCCGGCTGCATAGACTGGGAAATAGAACAAGCAATGGATAGAATGAGTAACACCGACCAAGCCATTGCTGATGAAGCGACCCTACAATACACCGGACTGCAAATCGCACGTCAGTTCGTTGAGAATGTCACAGAGAGCAAAGCGGAAGAAAAAGCTCTGCGGGAAAGCATCAGACAAGCCAAAGCCGACAAGGCTGCAGGTCAGATGGATGATATGGCCTACAAGCAGTATGTCATCGCGACCGAGGACGCAATCAGACAGAATAAGATAGAGCGAGCCGAAGCCTACCACGAACTTGTGGAGCAGGTGGGGATGGTGCTGGCCGAGAGTGTAAGCCGCGCTAAAGCTTGGCGCGAAGAACAAAAAATGCGTATCGAGGAGATACACCACAATGCCAACTCGGACATGCAGGGGCGCCCAACCGATGAACATCACAAGAACGATGTTGCGCAGAAGCTCGCCAACAACAGCGCGGTGCGGTTCCTGCTTGCACCTCTCGGCACATTTGACCAGATGCTGAGAATGTTCGGGCAGAAGAATGTGCGTGGAGAGGGTTATCTGTGGAACCGATACATGCGCGGATGGGTGGATGCTGCCGAAAGGGAGTATACCGGCTACCGCGATGCTTTGAAACGCCTTGACGAGAAAGTCAGTGAAGTCTATGGACGCAAGATGAAATGGGGAGACCTGTTCACTATAGACCGCAAGTTGCCGAAAGCAAATGTACGCTTTTGGGACGGAGGCGAGCCTAAAGACCACGAGCTGACGCAAGGCAACCTACTCTATATCTATATGGCTGACAAGATGTCGGACGGACGTATGAAGCTGCGCCGTATGGGTATCACCGAGAGTGACATCGAAGAGATCAAGAATTTCCTCGATCCACACTTTCTTGAACTTGCCGACTGGATGCAGGAGGAGTTTCTGGTTGAGAAGCGTAACGAATATAACGAGGTACACAAGCGGATGTTCGGTGCGAGTATGGCCGCGATAGAGAACTACTTCCCATTGAAGATACTTGCCAATGCCCGATTGGAGGAGGTGGACGTAGCAGACGATACTACTGATACCGCCCTCCCTTCCACCTCAACAGGAAGCATCATCAAGCGCAGACGCAATAACCTCGCCCTTGACGTGACCGGTGCCAATGCGTTCAGCGTGATACTTGACCACCTTCAGCAGATGGAACGGTGGGCGGCGTTCGCAGAGTTCAACCGCGACCTCAACACCCTGCTGTCATACAAGCGGTTCAGAAACCAGGTGATGAACATGAGCAGTGTGTATGGCGGAGGCAAGACGCTGTGGAGCAACTTCCGCAAGGTGTGCAGTATGGCCGCAGGGGCATACCGGCCGACAGTATCCGAGATAGACAGAACAGCCATTAATATAGCCAAGGGTGTAACTGCGGCAAAAGTATCATTTCGTATTTTTACGGCACTAAAGCAGTTTGCATCATTCCCAGCCTATCTTGTGGACTCAAATCCTCTTGACCTTGCAAAGAATGTTGCGACACCGTGGAAAGCATGGAAATGGAGTATGGAGAATCTTCCGTTATTTGAGAAACGTTGGAGAAGCCGCATATCGGGAGACCCGATATTAATGAAAACCGAGATGGACTGGAAAGCATGGCGAAGCCGTGTAGTCCAAATTGCTTCACGCATAGGTATGTCGCCAAATGCCTTTGTTGACGCACTGACGGTCTCTATTGGCGCACATTCGATGTATCAGACCAAGAAACGGAAATATTTGCGTTGGGGCATGAGTGAAGCTGATGCAGAGAAACGAGCCAAGCAGGACGCTACAATCCTGTTCAATCAGACACAGCAGTCAAGCGAGAGTGCATTTCTAAGCACTATGCAAGCAGATAGGTCATACCTAACGGCATTATTCACTATTTTCCGCAATGCTTCAATGTCCTATCAGCGTAGAGTACAACAAGCGATACGAACATTGCGTAACGTCCTCAACAAAGACTATGCAGGGCTTTCGGAGGAATTCATGGCGAAGCAGATGCGCAGAGACGGCATAGACCCCGACACAGCAGACAAGGAAGTAAAGCGCGAATACCGCAGGGGTATAATTAGCGCAATGGGTTCAGTCGCAGTGTTTGGATACATTATGCAACTCGCATGGAATATGTTCGGCTATCTCCCATACCTGTTGCTTGGAGACGACGACCAGACAAAGGATGAATTTTGGGATGACATTTGGAGTCATACCATGTTCGGATGGACAGAAGGCCTCACTGGTGGAGATGCTTATAGTGCCGCAGGAAATCAACTTGCAAAGGGTGAAAAACTCAGTGCACGAGGTGTGACAAAAGAGATGCCTGTTGCCCAAGACCTATTGACGATTTGGGACAAAATGGGTTATGATAAGGTAGCCGGTTGGAACGATGTTGTGAACCTGCTTGCGCAGTCGGCATTAGGTGTGAATCCGCAATCGCTGACCGATGCAGTTGTAGCCGTGATAGATGCGTGTGGCGATGACGCAAACTCACAGAGAGAATGTGCATTGTTGATAAGCCGTGTAATCAACTGTCCGCAGAGTCAGCTTGACAAGATATATTTTGACGAGTTGGGTGCGAGTGGAGATGAGGCAAGCCGGATGACACCGCTGGAAATCGCAGAACGATACGCCCGATACAAGACGAGACGCAACGCACCACTCACAGGGTGGATGTATTCAGATGAGGGACGTGAGAAGCAGATGGAGAAGCATCGCAAAAAGAGTAAAACTCTTGCCAAAGAGCGGCTCGGACGACAGACCAATAAGCAGGCCTCGCCGAACATCGGAGAATGGCTTGAGGAATATAAGGTTACCGAGGCGAGGCTGACAGCCTTACGCAAACTGAAAGAGAGGGATGAGGATGCCTACTATGACCAACTGGCAGCCTTGGAGCAGACACCTGAGTATGAGCGGTACGAGATAATCAAATCTTACAAGCATGACATAGAGGAGGCAACAAGAGAATGGCTTCAGGCGGAGACACCCGCGCAACGTGATGAACTTGCAAGGGCAATAGTAGGCCTCAAAAAAAGTATGGTCGAGGAGCTGCGGCAATTTTAATCTTTGGAGCCGCGAGCACTACGTGGTTGAACGCTCAACAATAGTTAAAGAAGCGGGGCGGGGATAAATATATATCTTCGCCCCGGATAATCCAATCGGACTAAAGTCCTCACACAATAACAAATAACCTCACACAATAACAAATAAGTGAGACTATGGCAACAAAGAGACTACATAAGGTCAGCCGGGTGCTCCCGAAGAGCGAGCTTGACAGCGTGAGAGAGGCGAAGCGGATGCTTGGCGAGAGCCGGGCGTTTGACGTGCTGTGGGAAGCGCAGAGCTACTGGATGGCTATGGAGACATTCAGAACCGACCGGGAACGGAACAAGAATTACACCTACGGCAAGCAGTGGGATGATGTGATATGTGTGGAGGGGAAGGTGATGAGGGAGGAGGACTATATCAAGTCGCAGGGCAACATTCCGCTGAAGAATAACCTCATACGGCGAATGGTGCAGGCCGTCCTCGGTGTCTATCGCAGTCAGGCCAAGGAGCCGACGTGCACGGCCCGGGACCGTGACGAGCAGAAGTATGGCGAGACGATGTCGACCGTGCTGCAGTGCAACATGCAGCTCAACCGGATGACGGAGATCAACGCGAGGTGCATGGAGGAGTTCCTGATCTCGGGTTTTGTGGTGCAGAGGAAGTGGTTTGGCTGGCGCGACAATAAACTGGACTGCTGGACGGACTATGTGCAGCCGAACAATTTTTTCATCGACAACAACATGCGTGACTTCCGGGGATGGGACGCGAGCTGCGTTGGCGAGGTGCATGACATATCGTTCGAGGAGCTTTGCGGACGCTTCGGCCGGAGTGCGTCGGACGTAAACAGGCTTGCGGAGATATACAGGTATGCGCGAGACCGGAGGGTCCTGGCATCGGCGTATGATGATTTCGGGTATCCGCTGCAGGGTTATTATGACTTTCTTGTGCCGAGAGACACTACGCGGTGCCGTGTAATCGAGGTTTGGCGCAAGGAGAGCAAGCCACGGTACCGGTGTCATGATGTGAACAACGGGGATGTTTTCAAGATAGACATCGAGGACTTCGAGGAGTTTGTGGGGAGCGAGAACCGTCACCGTCTGCAGATGGCCGCAGAGACGGGCATGGATGAGAGCGAGGTGCCTCTGATACGGTATGAGTGGTTCATGGATTCATACTGGTATTACTATTACCTGACTCCGTTCGGGGATATTCTGGACGAGGGTGAGACTCCGTATGAACACAAGAGCCATCCTTATGTATTCAAGGCGTATCCGTTCATAGACGGGGAGATTCATTCGTTTGTGAGTAACGTGATCGACCAGCAGCGGTACACGAACCGGTTGATCACGATGTATGACTGGATAATGAGGGCGAGCGCGAAAGGCGTGCTTCTCTTCCCCGAAGACTGTCTGCCGGACGGCATGAGTCTGGATGACATAGCGGACGAGTGGGCGCGGTTCAACGGGGTTATTGTGATGAAGTCGCCGAGGGACGGGCGCACGGTGCCACAGCAGGTCGCCAACAACTGCACCCAGATCGGAATCTCGGAGCTTCTGAACATGCAGTTGAAGTTTTTTGAGGACATATCGGGTGTGAACGGGGCTTTGCAGGGGAAACCAGGGTACTCAGGGATGTCGGCAAGCCTCTACAACCAACAGGCGCAGAACGCTACGACCTCGCTGCTTGACCTGCTGGATTCGTTCTCGTCGTTTGTGAAGGACGGGGCATACAAGGATGTGAAGAACATACAGCAGTTCTATGACACACCACGAGTGTTCAACATCGCGGGGAAGAACAGCGCGATTGTGGAGTATGACCCGAGGAAGATACGGGATGTGGAGTTTGACCTGTCGATTGTTGAAAGCACGGCGACACCGGCATACCGCGCGATGGCGAACGATATGCTTATGCAGTTGTGGCAGGCACAGGCAATCAGTGTGGAGCAATTGCTGGAGCACGGGGACTTTCCGTTTGCTGACAAACTGTTGCAGAGCATAAAGAGCCAGAGGGAGCAACTGGAGCAGGGAGAGATGCCGGAGGGGCTGTCGCCGGAACTGGCACAGCAGGCGCAGCAGGGAGCGGACATGCGGGCTGTGAGGCAGGCGGAGGGGATGCTTCGCGCGTGATAGACTTCGCGCTTCCGCGCTCACACAGCTCTACTATGCACATCGGTGCTCTAACGGTTCCACGATGCGCTTCCGCGCTCACACGGCTCGCCGAGCGCACAATACCGGTTCAGAAAACGGCTTCGGAAACGGGGCCTTTTCTTTTGGGCCTGGGTGATGAGGGGCGAGGTATGAGGCGGGGCGCGTCCATTTCGTAGAAGCAGATGTGGAGACCGATGGCACGGGTCATCAACAGGTCGTCGTGCCGGCCGACAATCGCGCCGTAGGAGCCGTTCTGTTTACGCTCGTAGACAAGGTATTCATCGAGGCAGCGGCGGTCGCGTTCGGTGTAAAGGCGCTCACGGATGCATTTGATGAGCGTTGAGATTATCATCGGCTTTGTGGCGATGTTGGTGTGAAAGCCGTATTTGCGAGGGATGCCCTGCCGGATTTCATCTTCGGACTGACGGCGGGCGTAGAGATTGGGATATATAGTTGAAATCTGATTGAGGATGTAGAGCGACTGATCACCGCCCTCGACCTGTCTCTCGCGGTCGCGGGTCTCCAATGTGTTGGACTCGATGACAAGAAGAGAGTTGTCGTAGAAGGCGGCTATCTGCGCGGCTTTCCATGCGAGGCGGTCAATGTCGCAATGTCCGTACCACTGGGCGACAACGGAAGGACGACCGCCCACGTCGATCATGTTGATGCGGTCGATTACAAGGATGACAGACCAGTCTGCCTTGGCGGAGCGACCGCCGACATCGACAATAGTGAGGTAGCGGTTGGATATGTGGTATTCATCGTCTGTCTCCGGCTTGCTCCAGACCCAGAGCTGCCCCTGGCGGTCCTCGTGGAAACGGAGGTTTTTCAGGGCATCCTTGCCTTCGTCGCGGTCGGCGTAGACATCGCCAATAAAACGTGGTGGGCGGCAACCTTTCTCAAACTCCTCGACCTGGTAGCGGTCGAAGACCATCGAGCCGGAATGGACAAAGGCCTCGACATCGTCGGAGGGATACTCGGAAGCCATAACCCCGTGGTCGTTCTTGCCGCTGCGTTCCTGTACATACCAGTTGATGGCTTCAAGCGAAGCACCTTTCTCCCACAGCCACCATAGATAACGGCCGCTCTCCTCGCGGGCGGACATCACATTGCCGTTCTCGCGGTTTGCATGGAGAGCGGTTGCGAAATCGCGCAATGCCCGGGAGTTCTCAAAGGGGAGGGAATATTGCTCAATGTCGAACCAAGAGATGAAGAGAGCCTCATATTGAGATGGAATCTTCGGGTCGGCGGCGGCGGTGTATTCGGTATGGAAGAAGTTGCCGGTTCCGTTGGCGGTGGACTCCATTACAATCATGGTGTAGGGTTTGAAGAGTATGCCTGAACATGCGGAGCGCACAATATCTTCGGGGGACTTGCCGTCGGTCTTTTTCCAGATGCCGACCTCGGAAAGGTGCACGAGCGAGTATGCACCGCCACGGCAACCATCGGGACGTTCGGCGGTGCCTATCTTGATCTTGCAGTTGCGCTGGGGGACGCGATGTGTGGAGCCGGACTTTCCGACACCTATCATCTTTGGTTCGTTGGTGTCGTAGCACTCCCCCATTTCGTGGAGCATCTCAAGGGGGTAGTCCTTGATCATGGTGTCGAACATATCCTTGATTTCATCTGAAGCCGCTCCCTGATGGGCAATAATGAGAGAGTTCAATCCACGTTTGTGAATGAACTGCAACCATGCCATGTAGAGCTGAGTGGTGGTGGAACCGCCCCACTGGCGAGCTTTGAGCAGTATAAGGCGGATGGGGAGACCGGCGCGACGTTTCTCCTCGAAGCGGGAGACGAGCATGCGCTGTGGATAGCGGAGACGGAAAAGCACGTCGGCCCCAGCATCCTTGTTGTGAATCCGGACGAGGGTGGCAGTCCAGAACGGAAAGTCGTGGCGGTAGCGGAGACGGATGAACTTTTGGGCAACCTTTGAGCGGTCGGAATCGAAATCCGCGCTTCCGCGCTCACACAGCCCCTCTTCGACAAGGAAGCTGGAGATGGAGCCGGCCCTGATGAGTTTGCTCACGAATGGAATTGAGAGCATGTCGACAGGGAGCCATTGTTGCGGGATGACGAAATCGGAAATGACAACGAGCCTGCGCTCCCCTACCGACCCGAACCCCGATATGGGATTGAAAGGGGCGTAGATTCTTTCGTTGCGTCTGTCATTTTCCTTCAGGATGCTGTCTATGTCGGTTGATGTGGCGGTCATACCATCCATTGCGAATTCGATAAATAAACTCTCCGACGGTGCGGGGAGTGAGATAAAACTTCGGGGCGGGCTGATTGACAACCATCGAGACAAGTTCGAAAAGAGACTTGTCCGGGTATTCGTCGCGGAGCATGAGGTATCTCCGGAAAATCTCCTCGAACATCTCGCGCTTGTTAGGACGCATGCGCAAGAAGGGCTTGCCCGCCAACATGCGTGCCACCTCGACAGCGGCACGTTCCTCAGAGACCCAGAATCTCTTGGCCGGCGACTCGGCCACAAGGCGGAATATCTCGGGCATGAGAATGTATCCGGTTCTGGCGAGCTGGGACCGGTAGGCACGCATGATGTCTTCGTTGCGCTGCCGTGTGAATTCCATTATGGAGCCGAAATGTTTAGCCATCTTACGCAGTGTTGTTTAATCGGTTCGCTGCAAAGATACAAAAGCGTCACAAAACTTAAAAGCGCAGATGACAACGAGGCGATTATTTTTGCGGCGAGAGTGAATAGAGAGCAGCAGCAGACCTGTCACACCGGGTATACATCTGTTGCGGATAAATTAATATAACCATAAGATTATCACGACAATGGCCGAAACAAATACAGTCACTTCCCCTACGCCAACGAGCAGACGGGAGCAGCATCTGGAGAGACTGCGCAAGAAATATCCCGACAAGAGATTCGAGGACGAAGAGGAAATCTACGGCACAATTTCCGATGATTACGACCAATTCGAGCAGGAGCTGGGAGGTTACAAAGACCGCGAGAAGACGCTGAGCGACATGTTCGCGGCCGATGAACGCAGCGCTCAGTTCCTGAACGACTGGCGCAATGGCCAAGATCCTGTGGTGGGGCTTGTGCGCACATTCGGCATGGAGATCAAGGATGTGCTCGATGACCCTGAGATGCAGGACAAGATTGCCGAAGCGAACAAGGAGTATGTGGAGCGTGTGGCCAAATCGAAGAAACTGGATGAGGAGTATGAGCGGAATATGGACGTGACCCTTGACACGTTGCGTCAGTTCCAGGCCGAGCGAGGAATGACAGATGAACAGATTGACGCAGTGATGGATTTTCTGCTCGGTGTGGTGAAAGACGGAGTGATGGGCAAGTTCAGCGCGGAGACGCTTGAGATGGGCTGCAAGGCAATCAATCATGACGAGGACGTAGCGAACGCCAGCGAGGAGGGCGAGGCTGCGGGACGCAACAGCAGAGTTGTGGAACGACTACGCAGGAGCAGCAAGGGTGACGGCACCGCCCCGCTTAACGGCAAGAACGGACGATCGGGAAACAGTAACGGACGCATGCATCAGTCGATGTTTGACCTCGCCAATGAAGCTATGTAAGCGGTGCTCGGTCGAGCTGAAGGTTGACCTCGCCAATGAAGCTATGTAAGCGGTGCTCGGTCGAGCTGAAGATTGACCTCGCCAATGCGGCTATGTAATCCGGATTCGGCCTACGGCCTCACACGGGACAAAATATTTGCAGATGTATGGATGGAGTTAAAGTCAAAGTCGTAAGCGGCCATATGACACCAAGCATGGGAAGCGCAGGGTTAAGGTCGCAAGTCCCGGGCGCGATGGCCTCGGTGAGTAATCTCGCGGGCGCGACCGGAGGCATAGGGCCGGGCAAATCCGCTGAACGCGATAGCAAATAATAATCAACTTAAAAATGTAAAGACATGGACGGAGAAACCGTAATTGTCGGTGGGCAGAATCCCACCCCGACACCCGGCACAGCCGGAGTGCAGTCGCAAGTTCCCGGCTCACCCACAACCGTCAGTGCTGTCGCAGGCGCGACAGACGGCGTGGGACCGGGCAATCTGGTTCAGAGTGACATTGACCAGGAACTTTTCAAGTTCAAATCGGATGACACCCCGCTTATGCAGCTCATGCTGAAAGCGAAAAAAGTCAAAGTGAACAGCCCTGAGGTTGACCACTACATGATTGATGAACCCCGCTCAAGCGTGGTGACCACATCGGCTGTGGCAGAAAGCACCCAACAGCAGTTTATCCTGCCTCTGCCGGCGAACGATGCGAGCATTCCCCGCCCCTATGGCACACTGCTTGTGAAGGGGGTTGACGGGTATACCGAGGATGGCAAGACAAAGACACCGGGCAAGGACGTGATGCTTTTCGTTGTAGGTCACGACACAGCATCGGGCAATCCGATTGTCCGCGCAGTGAATGGTCCGAAGCAGCAGGCATCGGACGAATTCTGCACCACCCCGGCCATACCTGCCGGAACAACCCTCATCATACTTTCGAACGCGCTCTACGAGACGCAGAAAGAGGTTGACCCTGACCTCATCGTTCCGCAGGCTCAGACGGTGTATCTTCAGAAGCGCGGCATGAATCAGATTGTATCTGACTATTATGAGGCGCAGAAGAAGCGCATTCCGTTCGGCAAGGCCGTAATCGCGGAAGCCGCCATCACCAACTTCAAGGTACGCGGCAACCGTACGCTCTATGCAGGACGCAAGGCGAAGTTCTCGGTACAGACCCCGAAGGCTGGTGTACAGTCCGTCTATTGTACCGAGGGTGTGCGCTATCAGGTTAAGAAAGAACTCCAGCATGCGGGCAAGTGGACAGTTGAGGAAATCATCGCACTGGCCAAGATGGTGTTCACCGGAGAGGATGTTCCGAAAAGCGTAATCTGTCTTGCAGGCAAGAACTTCCTTGAGAACATACAGTGTATCGACTATTCAAAGCATCCGGAAATTCAGATTACCACCAAGACCAATCCGGTAGGCTGGGTAGTGACGAACTTCCACACCGTGTTCGGAGACCTCGAATTCAAACACGACCCGACTCTTGACCGTCTGAAGTGGAGCAACTCCGCCTTCATCGTGGCTCCCGACAGGCTTGTGCATTACCAGTATTCAGCCGAGCACTCAAGCCGCGACCGCATGGAGGGCGAGGAGGCCACCCGCGAAGCCATCCTGGTGTGGGATGCACTCGCGCTGAAAGGTTCGTGCCACGTCTGGATCAACGGGGAGGCCACATCGGCAGATGGCAACATCAACACCGAGGCCGTACACTATCATCTCTACGACGGTGAAGAGGCACCTGAAAATCCGGCTGACGGCTGTGTGTTCTATCTTCTCAACGATTGCCCAGGCATTGGAGAGACAGCAGTCAAGGGTACGCTCTGGCAAGCCAAGAGTGGCGGAGAGGGTTCTTCCTGGGTCGAGTATACAGGAGACGTAATGGCAGTGTAACTCATTCATCGCATTCCAATTGATTAACCGGAGGGGCGGACAACAGAGGCAATACCGTCCGCCCCTCTCTAACAACAACAGCAATGAAGAAGAAAAGAGTGACATACGGGGTGTCGGGCATGATGGAATACCAGGCCATCATCAAGGTAGGCAGATCGGCGATGAAAGTATTGTTCACGGACGGCTCCATGAACGCAATGGGCACTAACCCCGCGACATATACGACCGACAGTCTCATGGTGCAGCATGCGATAGAGAACAGCGAGCAATACAAACGCGGGCGTATCCATGTGGTAAGAACTGTGCCGCTTGATGAAGATGTCCATATTGAGCGCAATCTCAAGGGTGGTACCGACAAGGGAACTGCTCCTGCAACGGAACCGGACGAAGCTTCGCTAAAGCTCAGCACAGAGACAAAAAACCGCTGTGCAGCGGATGGAGAGAGAGGAGAATCTGCGGTTGAACCACATCGCGAAGCTATAACCGAAATGGAGTTTGACAACAATGATGATGCCAAGGACTTTCTTGAAAGCAAGTTCGGCTACGTGAGAGCCAAGCTGCGCAACCGTGCCGACATTGTAGCCGCCGGGGAAGCCAACGGTATCGCCATAAGTTTCTCATAAACCCACACCCGCGATATGATTTATAAAATCCAACGGATAGTGCGTGACGTGCGTATCGCCATAGACGAGAACAATACGAGCGAACAGTTGATAGCCAGCGAGGATATCGACACTCTGTCGTTGGAGGAAATCATCCGCTCAAAAATTGTGGAGGCGGTGCGACGGATATTGACCGAAGCACCGGTGCATCTGCTTGACGGCGGCAAACATTTCGGAGACGCTGTATATTGGCGAAACCAATGCTCGGGCTGGATTCTCCTTCCTGAAGATTTCATGAGGCTTGTGATTTTCAAGATGAGCGATTGGGAGCGACCGGTATATGAGCCTATCACCGCAGCTGACCCGAAGTACCAATTGCAATTCTCACGCTACAAGGGACTGCGTGGAAATCCGCAAAAGCCGGTAGTGGCGATTGTGAGCCGGGCCACGGGTTGTGTTCTTGAGCTCTTCTCTTGCCATGATGAAAACGCAACAGTAGAGCAGGCTCTCTATATCCCGTTGCCTAAAGTTGACCGAGACGGCGGTATGTACATCCCAGAAAGATGCTATACAGCCGTAGTGTATGAGGCGGCGGCACTTGCGCTTGCAACCATAGGCAGCAACTTGTCATCAGCAATGTCAGAATTAAGCAAACAACTTTTGGTATGAGTCAGATAAAGGCAACAGAAATTGAGGGGGATGCAGCCATCGGAAGACATGTAACCGCAGGTGGTGACGCACGCATAAGCGGCCATGCGGTGGTCAAGAAGAATCTCCGGGTGGAGGGGTGGCTGGAGGCGCGGAACGTGCGGCATCCGGTGAAGGGGATGTTTGCGAGCGTGGTGCGTCTGGAGGAGGCTTGGCCGCGTCCTCATGATGGCTGGGCCGCCCTTGTCGGCACGAAACTGCCGGCCAAGCTGTATATCGCCCAGGATGGTGAGTGGCGGGCTACCGGGGGCACCAGCGGTGGTGTGACGGTGGAGTTCGACCCTACTGTCCTGAGGGAAGAGCTTGGGGCTGAGATCCGGGGCAAGGCGCTGGCCTCGGTCATCATGAGCCGCGATGACTCGGGGGTTACTCTGACATTCAAGAACGGAGCGGGCGAGGCTACGCCCGCCGCTGTGAAGATTCCGGTGGCTGTGTGGAACGGTCCCGGTGACAATGACGGTGTGGCCGGTGTGATGTCGCCGTACAAAGTGCGGATATTGGAGGAGGCTTACAGGCAATCGAAAAGCAATTCGCAGGACATCGGGGCACTCGGCAAAAGACTGACTGATTCCGTATCGCACCTTCAGGACGACATCGACGAAATAACCGGCTCGATGGGAACACCTGACGGGCTTGCCACTCTCGATGAGAGAGGCTGGCTGGTCGGGACGCAGCTGAATCCTGACACGGTGTCGGTGCGGGTGTTCCACGGGTTTGTGAAGAACGTTAAGACCGAGACAGTCGGTGTGATATTGAAGCCCGGCCAGATTTCCCAGGTTGTCTATGATACCGCCCGCTGCAAGTTTCTGCTTCAGGTAGTCGGCAGTTATTACGACGCGTGGCCGGAGGTGTCGGCATACAACGGCTCAGCCGGAGAGATACCGGTAAACCGCCTTTATGTGTATGCGGCCGAACGGAGCATCTGGTGGTGGAACGGCATGGAGCTGACCGAGATAACAGACCGGGAACTTCTTGCGGAGCTTGCGGAGAATGCCCTGAGATTGTCTAAAATCTGTGTTTTCGGGGGTTTTGTGGAGACGACTCCGAGTCTGTCGGAGGAGCGCGGCCCGGCTGATATGGAGGCTATCTTCGATAAGGAAGGGGGCGTTTTTGTGGGATGCAAGACATTGGGCACGGCTAAAATATGGTGCGGTTCATGGTTAGGCAATTCAAAGTGGGGAATCTCGCAAGGGACGTTCGCGGGGGTTGTGCCGGTCAATGACCGTCTGTATGTCTGCAAATCGGACCACAGCATGTGGGTGTGGAACGGGGAGACATTGGTCAACATCGTACCCGCCCCGGAAGAGCTGAGCCGGCTGGAGTCGGCCAAGCTCGACCGCAGCAAGATCAACCAGCCCGGAGGCGTGGCGGGGCTTGATGAGTCGGGCAAGATTGACGCCTCGCTGCTGCCCGACTCGGCACAGACCGGGGCACGCGGGCCGCTGATATGCGTGTTCGACGGCTGGACGGATGAAAGTCCGGCACTCGGGGCGGCGGTTCCGGGTCAGGGCCGCGGCGAGGTCATATATGACCGGGAGCGCGGCACATTCGTCAGCTACGAGAAGATCGGCAATTCCTACGGGTGGTTCGGCGAATGGACGGGCGACGCATCGTTTGGCGAGGTACTTGGCCCGTTCCAGGGTGTGCGGCCTGTGGCCGACCGCTTCTATTTCTGCCCTGACGGGAGCGGTCTATGGTGGTGGGACGGCACGCAGCTCATCGACGTGTCGGGATGTTCCGGTTCCGCCTCGCCTCCGGCCATCACACCCGGAGAGATCGACGACCTGCTCCAGTCGCCTCCGGCGTTCCCTGATTCCTCAGACACGGCACCGCCCTCGATCACGCTTGATGAAATCGACGAACTCCTCAGGCCTTGACATTAAAGGATAACGCCACACATGGCGACAGTATCAATATTTTTTCAACCATTTAAAATTTAAAGACAATGGCAGAGACAACAGTAAACAAATTTCTCAGTTACGAAGGCTTCGCGCACTTCATCGAATCAGTAGCGGCAACCGGCATCAAGGGCAAGGTGCTCTCCGAGACCGTGTTCACCAAGGCGATGGCCGCAAAACTTGATGGCGTGGCCTCTGACGATGACCTCACCGAACTCAGGGCGAAGGTCGCCGACCTCGTGAGCTACATCGAGTCCGATTCAAACGGCGCGATCGACAAGTTCAAGGAGATCGTGGCATTCCTCAAAGGTATCGCCGACACCGAGACGCTTGAGGGGATGATGAGTAACATCGCCACCCAGATCGCCGACGCGAAGAAGGCGGGTACCGACGCGCAGACCTCGCTCGCCAACTACAAGACTGAGGTGACAACCGCGCTTTCCGGTAAGGTTGACACCGTGGCTGGAAAGGGTCTTTCGACCAACGACTACACCACGGCCGACAAGAACCTTGTGGCCACCATCGGCAATAAGCTCGATGCCGATGACCTCGTGGAAATCACCGACGAGGAGATTGACGCGCTGCTCTTGGCTGCAACAGCCTGAGCGCACGGCGTGTGAGACACAGCGCGGGAGGCGGCTCCGGTCTCCTCCCGCGCTTCATTTTTAAACACAAAACTTCATGGAATGGCAAAGAAAAAATATTTGAGCTATGAAGGGTTGCTCCGGTTCTATAAGGATATATTCAACCGCAACAAGATTACCGGAGTCACGGTCACCCCCTCGGCGCAGGATGCAGAGCTCAATATATCACAGGACGGTTTCGATTATGTAACCACCGGCCACAGAGTAACGTTTCCGGCCGCCACCGGCACCACGGCCGGATTGTTCACGCCGGCGCTAAGGTCGGGGATTGAAATAACCATGGCCGGGATGGTTGTCAGTAAGCTCTCGTTCTCCGCCACAACAAACGCGGCAAAACTCACTGCAGGCAAGGCTGCCGCACAGGATTTGACGGCATCGCTCCCTGTAGCCTCCGACACACAGGCCGGCATACTCACTGCGTTCGACTACAAGAAGATTGACGGTAATGCGGTAGCTTCGATGAAGATAGCCCATATAGAGGGGTACGAGAGACAACTGGGAGTCAACCTGAGCATTTGCAAGAATGACGGCACAGAAACGGCAGCATACTATTTATCTCCAGCCCGTGAGGACAGCAGCGGAATCATGACAGGCACCCAGGTCACAACCCTCAATAACCTCAACACATGGAAGAACTCGATGCCGTCGCTCGCGCCGTCGCTCACAACCGGATTCTCGGGCGATGTGACGACGCTGCAAGGCTCATCGGGCGTGTCGGTAGTATCGACCAACGGCGACAGCGTGACTGGGCTCCCGTCAGATGCGCCGTCGAAGTATGGTTTGCTGTTCTGCTGCGGCTTCGGCACGACCAACCAGCTCCAGGTGTTCTTCTCGTTCTCGCATCCTTGCTACATCTACTCCCGCCAGAAGCTGAGCGGCACATGGCGCGACTGGTGCAAGCTCGTTCCCGGCACTTCGGCAGCCTCGGTGATGTCGCTCATGGACGACATGGGAATTGAGATACCCGACGCGACGGTTGCCGATGACGCACCGCAAGAGAGCGTGAACGAAGAGCCGCAGGAAGGAGGTGAGGCGTAATGGAAGAGACCACTAACAATGTATTCTCGTCGATGATGGCATCTATCGGAGCGACCATCGCGGGATTCTACGCACACTTAGCCCCGTGGCTGCTGCTCGGCATGGTGCTCGTGCTGACCGACCTCCGGTATGGAATACTCGCCGCAAAGACGCGCGGCGAGACAATCCGCACCTCGCGTGCCATGCGGCGCACGATAAACAAGATGGTCGATTACCTATGCTGGGTAACGGTGGCCGAGGTGTGCAGCCGGACGTTCGGGGTGACAATCGGCGTTCCGGTCGTGAGCCTCGCGGTGCTGTTCATCATCTACGGCATAGAGCTGTCGAGTTGCGTGAACAACTACCTTGAGTACAAAGGTACCAAGAAGCGGTTCAACTTTTTCAAGCTGATAGGCAAGGAGGAACTGCTGGAGGATAAACCGGACAGAAGTGAACGGGTAGAGGAACCAGAGACAGAAGAGGGGGGGGAAGTTATTGAAACGTAAATAAAACCAAATGGCCGCGGCGTGCCGCGACCCTACTGAAAGGACTTATGAAATTACTTATTGACAACGGCCATGGTATCGGCACAGCGGGGAAGCGCAGCCCCGACGGAAGACTGCGCGAGTACAGGTATTGCCGTGAGATTGCCGCAGAGGTGGTGAGACGGCTCAAGGCGGAGGAGTACGACGCGGAGCTGCTTGTGCCCGAGGACGCGGACATCAACAACAACGAGCGGGCGAATCGCGCCAACGCATGGTGTGACAAGCTCGGCACGGCTAACGTGTGCCTTGTGTCAATCCACAATAACGCGGCCGGCATGGGCGACCGATGGATGACCGGACGCGGCTGGGAGGCGTGGACCACGAAAGGACAGACGCAGGGCGACAAGTTGGCCGACTGTCTTTATGACGCGGCGGCGCGGTGTCTGCCCGCAGGTACGCCAATACGTACCGACATGATTGATGGCGACCGCGACAAGGAAGCGAACTACACTATTCTCAAACGGAGCCGTTGCGCGGCGTGTCTGACCGAGAACATGTTTCAGGACAACCGCGCCGAGGTTGACTGGCTGCTGTCGGAAGAAGGACGCGCGGCTGTCGTGAATCTCCATGTGGAAGGTCTGAAAGCCTACGTGGCGAAATATGGCAGGGAGTGATGGATATGTATAAAGATTTAAAAGGCTGGCGGTGGTGGGCATGGATGGCTGTCAACGTTGCTGCGATTGTGGCGGTAATGGTGTTCGCCGGCGGATGCTCGCGGAAGTGCGTGCCGGTCACGGTGGAGGATGTGCGCACGGTCACGCTCCGCGACACGGTGGAGCGTGTGCGGCTCCGCGTTGACTCGGTTCATGTCCGCGACTCGGTGATTACCGTCATACGCGGCGACACGGTGCTGACAGACCGCTGGCACACGGAGTACCGCGACCGCCTCCGCGTCGATACGGTCGAGAAAGTCCGCACGCTGACCGAGTACCGGACGCGCACGGACGTTCAGACCGTCGAGGTCGAGCGGAAGCGTCGCTGGTGGGAGACCGCGCTGCTGTGGTGCGGAGGAGTGGCCGTAATAACACTTGTTGTCTGTATTGGATGGATTCTCCATGTCAGGAAATAGATTCGCAACAGTTATTGGCATAAAAGCCAGAAATGGAAGTAACTTTACATTCCTGGACATCGGTTAATAATTTAAAGATGGAGACAATTAATATACAAATATCAAGAGACGAGGTATATGAGGAAGTAGCGAAAGCGACTGACTATACCGGCTCAAAACTGATAGATGGTGACGAAACTGCGCGGGACCGCATACTCGCCGCAGACGATGACCTTGCAGAACTCGGGAGATTCTGGGACGAGTCGGTGCTCGCTGTTAACGAAAACTTCAAGGAGATGCTCATCTACGGAAAGACAACCGGAACGCCATCATGCTACATGGCTGAGATGGAAGTAAGCAAATCCTTTGACAAGTCTCTGACCCCGAGTGTGCATTCAACATTGCGCAGTTATTTCATAGCTTCAATCATCGGTCAATGGTTCAAGTTCGCCAATAAAGAGGAGGCAGCGGATTACTTCTCCCAGGCGGTCGAGTTGCTTGAGACAGCGGAACGGCTGCTGTACAGTCGCAAGAAGCCTTCGGTACCGAAAGATTAATCACTAAACATATATAATTATGGCTGTATTAGGAGCAAAGAAACCTGTAAAAATCACAATCAAAAGGTCATGGCTTCTTTTCGACATCATGAATGAGACCTTTCTGCGAGGGCGTACCATTCAGAATCGAGAGAACCATAAGGAAGTGGCCAGCATGTTCGCCTCGGAAGATGAGGAAAACCGTGAAAAGATTCTACGTTCAATCAAAAAGGCGTTTGCGGAGATTCAGTGCGAGCTTGCCGAGTATCTCGACGAGAAAGGCACGGAGACCGATAATTCCCATTGGGATGGGAGCACTGATCTTGTTTTCAATCTCACAATGCCGTCCAATTTCAATGAAGCTGCCACCACCGGCGTTGGCGAGACAATACATGACTATATGAAGAATCTCGCGATTGCCGAATGGTATGCCGTGACTAATCCCGGCGATGCGGAGAAATATATTGCTTTCGCACAGAAGAGCATGGAAAATATCCGTTATGCCGTGTCAAAGCGGAGTCGTCCCGCCTGCCCTACTGACTAAAGTGTATTGAGATGAGTTGTTTTCTGAATGAACAGAACGGAACTGTTGAGGCCGTGTTGAGCTTCAAGCGCAATCAATTACTGTACGACATAGCAAACTGTGCCTACATAGAGGGTCATGTCATGGAAACAGAGAACACGCATCGACATCATATGGTGCAGGATGTCGCTGAAGAAGGCAATGTTGACCGTGTGACCCGTGTGCTCGACCTTAACGTGGCTAAATGCCGTGAGATGCTCTATCCGTTCATAAAGCATGAGATACACCGTCATGAGCTGGATGATATTCTGAAAGAGACACCTGTCTATGGCATGGTACTGAAAGTGCCGCAGGATTTCAGCCAAACCACACTAAACTTATTGGAGAGGCTGATACATGAGTTTCTTGTGTGCAAGTCTTTGGCTGACTGGATGAGTATCACCAACCCTGATAAGGCGCAGACTTGGGACATAAAGGCGCAGGAAGCCGAGAGAGGGATACGGTCGGGGATTCTTTCCAGACTGCGACGTGTGCGCAGAAGGTCACACCCGTTCTGAGATATTACCGCCGGGGCAACCCGGAACTTTCCCGACAAGGATGAGAGCCGAGACGCATCACGCGCCCCGGCTCTCTTTTAACAATAACTAACTAAACCATCATGAGTATTTTTGTGCTGTGAAAGCTCGTGACAACTCGATTTACCGCGGGGTATCGCGGTTTATCACCGTTGGGGTTGTGACGGCTTGTGAAAACTTGACGCAGCTTGTCGAAGGCGGCCGGACGGGTTAGCGGGGTTGGTTGGTCTGGCGCGGGGTGAACTGCAGGGAGGCTCCGAAGATGCTTTCATCGGCCTGAAGGTTACTTTCATCGGCCTGGAGGTTGCAGACAAGCGCGATGCGGTAGTATTTGTAGGGTGTGCCTCGGAAGCCGCGCAGGTAGTGGTCGCGGCTCGACCAGACGAGATGCCAGTTGTAGAGGTCGCGCGAGCCGTAGAGGACGGATTGCACGTGGCCTTTGCGGAAGTTGCCGCGCTGGATGACGGTGTCGATGGTCTTGAGGATGTCGGGAATCTCGAGTTTGAGGGGACGGGTGACGAGCAGTTGCGGCTCAAAGGCTCCGTCTCGAGAGAAGTCCACAAGATTACCGTAGGAATCTATGGCGAGAGCTTCGGGATAGGAATTGACATTTGCCCGGAGTGTGGAGCGCATCATGCCCCAGGACTTGGATTCGAGCGAGAAGACATAGGCGTAGTCGTATTCGCCTGAGGCGTTGTAGAGGATTATGCGCTGATGCGTATAATCGTACAGCATACGTGCCTCGCTGATGAAGGATTGGAAAGCGCGGACCGGCACGCATGAGTCGGCACCATGGCCGAGTATGGCGTGCAGTTTGTCCATGGCCGGCAATGTCATTATGTTGAATGGGGAATCTGAGTTGACAGCATCGGAAATACAGGATGTCTGGGAGCCTGACAGGAGCATTATTCCCCGGGCTGAAGCAAAGAGGACTGCGGAATCTATCTGGGTAATGGCCTGGGGAGAGAGGCATACGTCACGTGTGATTGGCTGACGTGCGGTGTATGTGCCGGTCTGCGAGGTCTCGAGTGCCCAGACCCCCTGATCGGTGAATGCGTAGAGAGGGAATTGTCCGAACTGACCCTGCGACAGGGCGCGGGCGGCTGAGGAAAGGGCGATAATCCTGCTGTCTCCTATAGATACAATCTTTGATGCGCGGAAAACAAATGGATTGCCCGAGTCGGAAACATAGACGGTGGATCCGGCATTGACAGCCCAGGCATTGAAATCGTCTACAACACGCCCCACAAGTCTGTTGAGCAACTCGCGGTCAATCTCATCCTGCGTCTTGCCATCATCTTCTGTTGGTTCAACGAGCGTGAATTCCATGCGTTCAGACAAAGATTCGGCAATGTAATAGGCTCCGTCAAGCAAATCATGCGCCGTAAGAGGGAGTTCGCAATATCTGCTTATACCCTCGTTTTCATGCCATTCGAACAAAATAGCCTTGTATGCCCGGGCATCAGGATAATAATACCAATAATTATCAAGACAATACAACGATGGTTTCTGTGTGGTGACACAATGCACGCCGTCTTCACACCGGAGGCATACCATGGCATACATGCCATTACCCCGGTTTTGGTCTGTGGCAGCATTGCAGTCCATCACGGAAGGTGCCGGGGGAAGAATGACAGAACCACCAAAGTGATGCACGCGGCTATTGTATACATGAGGAATCAGAGAAATCATTCCAGAATATCTCAGAATATCATCATCGATAGTCGGTTTAGCCACAAGTGAGGTTAATGAACCATCCGGAAGTTCAAGTCCTACAAATTGCTCCGAGACTTTGAGGTCATCGTAGTCAAGGCTTTTTATGCAATAGAAGTTGGAGATTGAGGATATATTTGCCATGAAGTCCTTTTCAGAATATGCACCGGCGCGAACCACATGCTTCTGATATGATTCGGTTTCAAAAAGATCCCCGATAACACTTTTCAAAGATAGTTTCTGTATTGATTCACCATAAATGCCATTTGTGGCACATGATAATATACCGTAGGTCGAGCATTGTGAATACGGAATGTAAGAGAAATTATATTTATCCGTCTCAAATTCCTTTCCCTGATTGTAGGGCCATGCCGGCTGGGATATAAATATATCTATGCCGTCTATGACATTTTCCCAATCGGCAAGATTGTCAACTGATTCCACAAAATATCTCAATTCGGCACAGAACGCACGCAGAGTAAGACTTGGAGAAAGATCACGGTAAAAAATCAGTGGCACATATTCTGAATTGGGAATCATGAGAACCGGAGGCGACACGGCGGAATTGGTTCCGTCGTACAGACGGAGTGCGTACTTTACGAAAAAAGGGTAGATATGTCTGCCCTTGGAAGTTGCCTCTTCGGCAATAAACTTGTTCAGTGCCCCGGTGACAGCCATATATGATTCAGATGTATAGTCTATAATCTTGGCATCATCTCCGGTTTTTTTCGTTTCCGTGCCGCCATCTTCTGCTCCATCCTCTTCTATTTCCACAACCGAAAGAGTCACAGTCCCTGTAAATTCAGCGAACTCCCACATTGTATAGGATGATATTGTCAATGCAGCAAATGAAACATTAGGCCAGTCTTGATTAGGGACAAAGATTCTGTTTACCTTCTTTTTATAAGGGCGAAATCCAAATATCATATTTACCTGTGGCCATTGACCCGAATACATTACGATTTTCAAGTACATGTTTGGAGCCGGGGAAGTGACATCAAGCCGGTACCTTCGTCCCTTCTGAAGATTAATCTCGTTTGAGGGATAAATCAACTTGGTTCCGGGATATCCATCATGGGACCACACCACAGAATGATCACTCTCGGAATATGGGTCTTTGGAAATGGGCTCTTTGTTAAAAAACACTGAGCAAATCTGCGTCGGGTCAATCTCATCGACAAACGCGAGGTCATCGGGTTTGACTAAATCTATTTTTGTGTCGAAGTCTCGTGAGACTATATCTCCAAACAGGCCGAAACGCAATTTGACTTCAGGCAGTTTTGAACCCAGATAGATATACTTGTCGAGATCTGCCGCCCAGCGCAAGTAGTAGGTTGCATTGTTGCCGGACAGGATAATCATGCGCCCGATTGTTGTAACACTGTTTATTGCGTCAGGGACAGGCCGTATGGATTCAATCACAGCCCCAGTGTCATCAAGAATTGATATTGCTGTACCAACCTCATCTCCCCTCAAAGGTGTACATTCGATATAATGAGTCAGATTACTTTCCGGATTAAATTTACATATGCTTGAACCGGGTGTTATCTTGAACTTCACCGACGGTTGCGGCAGGGGTCGTATGTGGCCTTGTTCCGAGACGAGGTTATGCGAGGCGGCAAGCGTGCCGTCTGGACATTCGTAGTCGGAGGGTGAGGCTGTGAAGCCTGAGTATTTGATGTCTTTTTCCATTTATTTGAATTACAAAGGATGAGCTGTTATTATCGGGATATAGACAATGCCACCGCGAACAATCTCCTCCCCTACCATAAATGCAACCTTTTCAGCAGTCGTATTTACAACTGACAGCATTGCGCGGCATAGCTTGATGGAGTTGGCGCAATAATTGTTCCCGCTCTTTTTTGAAGGGTAGCATCTGGCCATATATCTTCCGATGCTATTGGCGTGATGTGTCGCAAAAAGAAGGTATTCGCCGTTGTCATAGGCGATATTTATGGAATCGCCTGGAACAATTTTTAGAATACGCGACACCCGTGCCGTGATGGATATTTGTCCATTACGGCGGAAGGTGATGTCGGCGCGGCGGGTTTGTCCCAACAGTTTAATCATGGTTGCAAATGTAAGGATGTTGGCTATTATTGATATTTTAAGTTTAGAAAGTAAATGCGACTGCGGTCAGATGAAGTCGATGAGGATGAATTTGTCATCGGGCTTCCCGGGGAGGTATTTCCGGATGTTGCGGCGGTTCATCAGCCGGGCGTATAGCCAGGGGCACCAGTCGTCGAGCACTGTCCATGTGCGTGAGGAGAAGAGGTCGAGCGATTCGGGGTGCGCGTCGGCGAATGTGTGAATCTGGTGCCAGTCGTATTTGCGCTGTCCTCCGCAGAACCGGATATTAGGGAAGAGCCGGACGAGGTCGCGGCAGAACATGCGGAACACGTCCTCTTTGGCTTCGGCATCTTCTGTAAGGTCGCGTGAGGGCATTTCGTACAGTACGCGGACATATACATCTTCTTGTTTGTTCCAGGCGTGGTAGTTGAGCCAACGGAGGATTGAGGTCAGCTCGGTCTGGGTGATGCGGTATTCCATGAGTCCGTGGGCTACGGTGAGCGTGTTGACATCCGGGGCGGTGAATCGCACGCGGAGGTCGAAGTAGCGTGCGCCAGCCATGTACTGTTGAATGATTGTCTTGCTCTGGCACCTCGCGAACGGGATGCAGAGGTACATCCACCATTTGCGCGGGGCGAGGTAGGTGAATGAGTTGTGGCTTCCTAATTTCATTGTTGTTGTTTGTTATTTTAATCGGGAGGTGGAGAGGTGCCTCCCGAATGGGTTAGAGCGGTTGTTCCGGTACGTCCTCTGGCTCGATTTCGGTTTCAGCCCATTCAAACAGTTCATCGGCTGTCACTTCATGAGCGTAGAAGTTGCCTTGAAGTTCGTAGTGGATTTCACTTGTCAGGTTGAGTGCTTCACATGCTTCGTCAAGGCTCTTGTATATCGGGGATTCTTCTCCGAAGATGTCCTCAACCTTGTCGCGCAGCTCGTTGATGATGGAGCTTGCGTCATTAGCGTCCAGGAACGCTTTGTGTAGGATTTCTCTGTTTGTCATTTCTTGCTGTATTTTTCGATTATTGATTGGATTTCTGATAGGCACTTGTCGCGGTCGGCTGGGGTCTTGAAACGGCATATGGCAGTAAGCCGCCCGCTTACTTTCTCGTTGCCCT